>ERZ1066120.105-NODE-105-length-85329-cov-43.325351_pt1 | contig 85329 bp, 81 predicted proteins | sample MGYA00382767_ERZ1066120 | MGnify/ENA primary metagenome ERZ1066120 (study PRJEB33369, sample SAMEA5778350) | biofilm metagenome | biome: Industrial cooling water; feature: Water cooling tower basin; material: Biofilm | place: United Arab Emirates | collected... | reverse complement strand
ATACTTATAACTGCTTATTTTCTCTAACTCATTAAAAAATGAGCGAACCGGGAGTCATTATTAAATAAACGTATTGTGCGAGGTTCAACTTTATCTGGCTTGAGTTGCTTGACAACGCATCGATTTTCCCCTTCCTTCCACGTATCGCGCGCGAGATAAGCATCTCCCATACCACCACCGGACAATGGTTTCAAAATTTCGTAGCGATTGTTAAGTTTTGTTCCCGGTGTGAGCATGTACATCGTTTTGTGCAAACGCTACTGACTTATTGCTTTTGATTGTGGCACATTTGCAAAAAAAAAGGCTAGCAACTGAGAACGGACAACGGACTCGCTGTTCGAGAATACATAACAACAGCTTATCAGTAGTAGTTTTTATTATCACTCCTCTACAACTGGCGCCCAAATGTGAACCGTGGTTCACATTCCAATAGATATTTTAGCCGTATGCCACTAAAGTCAATGTTAAGCTAACATTCCATTCATTTAAATGGGTTTATGATATTTAGTTTTCCGTCTATAAGTTGATTATGGTGCATATCTTCCGAATATATTATTGAGCAACCGCATATGAGTGCTGTTGCGACAATAAGACTATCCCAATAAGAGTAACCATACCTCGTATTAATCTCTAAAGCTTGCAAAACTTTTGGTGCATCTATCTCTGTAATTGTAAATAAATTAACAATATTTGTAATTATATTTACAGCATCAGGTTTTGATGTAAATTTTTTTTCTCGTTATAACGTGGAATAATTCACCTAAAACCTGAGTACTGACTTGAATTGATTTCGATTGATTTTGAATAATCTCCTCAACTTTTTGATGTTTATCGAGTGGATTTTCTGCATATAGGTAAACCCAAAGGTTTGTATCTAAAAAAATCCTATCTGTCATATATCTCGTCTCTATTAAACTTATAATCTTCAGGAAGCCGGAATGAATATCTCTTTACTTGCTCCATAAACTGCTTTAGCTTCGATTCATGAGAAGAAAAATCTTGATTAGATTCGCTTGTATCAATAATCATTACTTGTAAACTTTTTCCCTCTAGTTCTGAACTAAGCTCTTCCTTCAAAATTAATTTGCCATTATTACATATGCCTTGTAAAAGCTGTACCATACCATTTTCGTATAAGCTACTTTCTAAGTATATAACATCGTGTTAATTTTTGACTACTGCATAAACACTTTTTGGCAAGTAAAGTAGTATTTAAATTTCATTTTATGTCAAAATATGTTATACTACAAAACTATCTACAGTTTATATATCAAATCTTCTAAAAAATTGACTGTAAACGTGCGTACAAGCTTGCGTAAATGATTACTTGTCGAAATAATTCTGCTGCACCTTCATGTGAACCACGGTTCACACAATATAGTTCTTATGTACGATATACTCTGTATTTTGTATCGCCCTATTTGCACTTCGCTCTTAAGTATTATCCTGATGTTGATGTTTCTGAAGTTCTTAAATAGAAATCTTGCGACTATTTGATTATGTGGCGCCTATCTAACTAGTTAACCGTATTAAAAATCATATATAAATGAAAAATTGGTAGCTAGCAAGTAGAAATCTGTAATGTGTGATATGTTACAAATCTAAACTAATACTTACTAGTTTACCAATAATTATCTAAACCACCAGAATGTTTCCATTTATTGCCGTATCACAATTAAAGCTTATCGAAGCCTAGCTCTAATCGGCATTACCCATTAAGGGTACTTTTATACAAACTGTGATAAACGGAAATTACGTGGGTAAATTATCAGGGTCAATACCTTGAGATTTTAAATAGTCAGCTAACCGTTCTTTTTGCAAACGTTCTTGTTCGGCACGCTGACGTTCTTGTTCCGCGCGTTGACGTTCTTGTTCCGCGCGCTGACGTTCTTGTTCGGTAGCTTCCACACCCCAAGGCAACAAATTACCAGCTTCATCCCACCATCGTAACCAATACCCTGCTCGGTCTTGTTTTGTTCCTCGCCATGTTCCCAAAAACAAACCCATCGAAGCAACCCAGTTACGACCATTTTCATCTGGTTGCTTCAATTCATAACGTCCATTTTCCAGTTCGTGAAACTCTAGTAAACCGCCGTCAGGGTCAAAAATTGCGTAAATAGGAACCTGTAGAATTTGCTCGTAGAAAAACCACTTACCTACTGGCTGAGTTCTTTTAGAAGAATATTCTCCACCATCTGTTTTAGATAAAAATTCTATTACAATTGCAAGAACATCCCCTTCTAAGTAGGGTGTATAACTTTTACGGTCTGGTAAAACTTGCAAAACGGAAGGTACGTAAAGCCAGTCGGGTGCTTTAATAATTGGTTCGCCGTTGATATATGCACAAAGACCAAAATTCGAGGCGATTAACATGTTGGATTTGATAAAACCCAATTGTTCTAAAATTTCACTTAAAGCCGCAGCCACTTTTGGCTGACTTGTATTATCCACTGGCTCATCCTCTAACTGGAAATCATTGGGCAACGCTTCCCAAGTGATTACCATTTCTCGCTTATTTGTGGCTTCACTGACCTGGGGTACCATAGACACTGCCTTTTTTGACGTGTTCTCATTTTACAAACTCATGTACTATTTTAATTATTTTTACTAATATTCTGCTATGATACGGTTAATTGTTGTAACGCATGTATTTTATGAAGTGGCGACGAAGACGGTAAAAGAATAGAGATAGGTGCCGCAAGGATTTTGCATCAACTTGCTGGATAATTGATTGCATTCCAGCTACACATACATTCTATTTACTGAATAAGCGCAATAACTTAGAAGCGCTAGAGGTACAATACGTCTGTTGCATTGCAGAATTTTATGTACGTTGTAGAGACGTTACATGTAACGTCTCTACAACCAAACGGAATAAAATAAATTATCAAACTTACACATGAACGTTACACAAAAACAGCTAAAATCAAAAGTAGAACAGGCAACGGTAGCGGCGTTCGGCGCCGACTTAGCGGGAACTGACGTAATGTTAGTATCCACAAATAATCCGAAATTTGGTGATTATCAAGCAAACTTAGCTTTACCGTTAGCCAAAAAGTTAAAACAGCAACCGCGCGCAGTAGCTCAGGCAATTGTAGATAAACTTGATGTATCAGATATTTGTGAGGCGCCAGAAATAGCAGGGCCAGGGTTTATTAACTTACGGTTAAAAACAGAATATCTCGAAGCGCAACTTAGTGCAATACAAGCAGACGAACGGTTAGGTGTACCAATATCACAACATCCCAAGCGAGAAATTGTAGACTTTTCGAGTCCCAACATTGCCAAAGAAATGCACGTTGGACACTTGCGGTCTACAATTATTGGCGATAGCATTGCTCGGATTTTAGAATTTATTGGGCATGATGTACTGCGGTTAAACCATGTTGGTGACTGGGGAACGCAGTTTGGAATGTTAATTACCTATTTACGGGAAGTGTACCCCGAAGCGTTAACCACCGCAAACGCATTAGATATTGGTGACTTAGTAGAGTTTTATAAAAAAGCCAAAGCACGGTTTGACGCAGACGAAAAATTCCAAGAAACCGCACGGCAAGAAGTTGTACGATTACAAGCAGGCGCCGAAGATACCACTCATGCATGGAAGCTATTATGCGAACAGTCACGCAAAGAATTCCAAATAATATATGACTTGCTTGATATTAACTTGACCGAACGTGGCGAATCTTTTTATAACCCTTACTTAAAGGCAGTTGTAGAAGATTTAGAAAAAGCAGGTTTATTAGAAGAATCTGACGGCGCCAAAGTAGTATTCTTAGAAGGATTTACTAATAAAGAAGGTAAACCATTACCGTTAATTGTCCAAAAAACAGACGGTGGATATAACTACGCTACTACAGATTTAGCAGCATTACGACAAAGGATACAAAAAGAAGGCGCCAAACGGTTAGTATATGTCACCGACGCTGGACAAGCGAACCACTTTGCAGGAGTGTTTCAAGTAGCACGTCGGGCAGGGTGGATACCCGATGACGTAGAAATCGTACATGTCCCATTTGGCTTAGTATTAGGAGAAGACGGCAAGAAATTTAAAACCCGTTCAGGTGATACAGTGCGGTTGCGGGATTTACTAGACGAAGCAGTAACTCGGTCGCGCAATGATTTAGAAACACGGTTAAAAGAATCTGGAAACAACGAAACAGAAGAGTTTATCGCGAACACTTCCAAAGTAGTTGGTATCAGTGCTGTTAAATATGCAGACTTAAGCCAAAACCGGACAACCGACTATAAATTTAGCTTTGATAGAATGTTGTCGCTCAAAGGTAATACGGCGCCGTATATGTTATATGCTTACGCACGGGTTAAAAGTATTGGACGCGAAGGTAATATTGATTTCAGTAAATTCGGCGCCGACGCAAAAATTCTGTTACGCGAAGAAACTGAATTTACCCTAGCCAAACACATACTACAACTAGGTGAAGTAATTAATACCGTTGAACAAGAATTATTACCCAACCGCTTGTGCGAATACTTGTATGACTTAAGCGATAAATATAACAAGTTCTACGAAAACTGTCCCGTTCTCAAATCAGAAGAACCAGTACGCACATCACGGTTAGCACTATGTGATTTAACCGCGCGTACCCTAAAACTTGGTTTATCTCTACTAGGAATCCCAGTTTTAGAACGCATGTAAAAACAAACATGTTAACTCATCTATGGAATGGGCATCTGTGGAATAGGCTTGTGGAATGGGCTTGTGGAATGGGCTTGTGGAATAGGCTTGTGGAATAGGCTTGTGGAATAGGTCTTGTGGAATAGGTCTTGTGGAATAGGTCTTGTGGAATGGGCATCCTTGCCCGTTCTTAATTTGGGGTCTATAATTTATGAAATAAGTTTCTTCGTAGTACACCTTTATGACCGTGACAAATCCAGTCCTCGAAAAACCTACTACACCTAGTAGCACTTACGTTTTGCTATACGATGTTAGCTGGGAACAGTTAGAGCAACTTGATGTCACTCTTGCAGGAACAGGTGCCCGATTAACTTATTTGGATGGTGTTCTAGAAATTATGTCCCCACTTTCTGATGATCATGAAGATGCGAAAAGCACTCTTAGTTTATTGCTAGAAGCATACTTTCGAGAAAAAAGAATACGTTTTTAAAAGCGGGGAAGTGCGACGCTTGGTACAGAAGAAAAGAAGGGTCGTCGAGAGCCAGATGAGTCATATAACATAGAAACAAAGAAACCCATTCCTGATCTAATTTTAGAAGTAACAGTTACAAGTGGTGGTATCAATAAGTTAGAAATATACAAGCGTTTAGGTGTACCAGAAGTTTGGTATTGGGAAGATGGACTAATCTCAGTTCATTCGCTACAAGCAGGTATGTATCAAAAAGTTACAAAAAGTGTTTTGCTACCAGATTTGGATTTAGAACTAATAGCTCGCCATTCACGTATGGCTGACCAATACGACGCTGTATCTGAGTACAGCCAGATTATTGCTATATAACATTTACTCTATATCAATTTAAAACAACATTCTCCTCTGAATGTTACAAATTATAGGTGAAAACGTTACATTTAATGTCTCTACACTTTGTGATAAATAACTTACCCGTTACATCCGTCAGCCTAATAAGCGCTTAAGTTGTTTATACACTTCATCATCGTTACGCTTTCCGACTAAAATTATTTCAACCAAATCAGCATCAGTATCAAATCGGTAAACAATGCGATACTCACCTGAGTCTACACGATAATATCCTGTGTAACCAGTTAGTTCTTTATAATCAGCAGGTAGAGGGTCAACATTTAATGACATAACTTTTTTAGCTATCTGGGCAGCGATTTTAGGCTGTAAACCTTTAATAAACTCAAGAATTATCTCTAAACCATCAAGTTTTGCCATACTATAGACTATCATTATCAAGCGCAGCCAATCGCTTGAGTTCTGCCATAAACTTTTCTGTACCAACCATTTTAGAATTAGAGAGTGCTGCTTGGGCTTGTTGTCCTAAAATTAAATCTTCAAGTAGAGCAAGTTTATCCATGAGTTTTTCGTAATTTTCAACTGACATAATAACATAGCTTTTTTGCGATTCCTCAGTCAGCAAAACAGGTTCAACATCAGCTTGATTTAATACTTCGCTGTTGGTTTGTTGAATTTCTTTAAGAAAAAAGCTCCGCATTTTTACAATCCCATAAACTTTTAAATGTATTGTACTATATTCACGCAGCGATTGAGCGCCATCAGTCCATCTCGTATTTAGCGTTTTATTTTTAATACGGTTTTCTGGAATAAAAAGTAGTGAGAACCGAATAATTTACATATCACACCATAAGGAATTAATGCATTCAGTATAATTACGAATTTGTAATATTACAGTTTGTAACGAGTCAGGCGCCTTGCCCTATAAGAGTATGTGACTATACTGCTTCAATGCTTTTGTACATGCTTTTCTTAGTCTTGCATTCACTTGGGCACCTGTTGGTAATGCTGCTATTATTTCTTAAGCACCAATCTAATGCTTACTAAAAATTTCAATCATAGAGCATAGGGACTATGAACAATACACAAACTCCTAATGAAGATAATGACGATTTGCTACCAGAATATAACTTTGAATACAAAAAAGCTCGTCCAAACCATTTTGTTACTTATAAACCCTGTGAGTATAGGGTTTATAAGTCTAAATTAAAATTTTTAACTTTGATTGATAATTTGAGTGTACAAATAATTTTCTAATTCCGAGTCAACTTCCAAAGCAAAACGAAGCTCTCAGTTGGCGCCAATTTAATTATTACCTCTAACACTGGAAAGCTTATACAGGTTGAGAACGATAATATTTCTGTTATTTCTGACCTTGGCGCCCTTGGTTTTGGTATACCATCTGGAGTAGCTGCTTGGAATGATGGTTACGTTGTGACAACAAACGCAGGTAACTTACTGCGCGTTACAACAAATATTTATTAAATTTTATTATTTAAAATAAATTATCCGTTACATCCTAGAGTCATCCGTTGCTAATTCACATCTCCTAGGTAAACTTTGTTATATATTTGATTGATTAATAAATCTTTTAATGGACTGGGATATATACGGTATTTATGTAGCTCTGCAATGGGCAACCACTCGACTTTTTCTTGCCCTTCATCGGGTAGTGTCCCATTTCCTAAAATATAATCATCGGCAATACTACAGGCAAATATAAAATCGATAGAGTGAACAAGTTTACACCATTCAACATCGGTACAGTCTTCTAAGTGGTTTTTACCGATAAACTCACGCACGAATACCAAGTTGTTAACTTTGACTGCGGCGCCTATTTCTTCCAAACACTCACGCAGCAAAGCTTGTTCTAATGTTTCACCGTGCTTTTGCCCTCCGCCAGGTAATAAATACCACACACCATTAGCATCACGTTTGGTGATTACCAGTAAATGATTATTACGGATAATGAGCGCTTTGGCAGCATTTCTTATCGGTCTAATAGGGTCTGGCATTTTCTATACCACTCGAAAGTAACCATATTTGTGGTCAGATTTATAAGATACACGTAATTTCATAATTTTTGTAGTCAATCTAGCTATAGTTAGATGTATTTATCGATTATATAGAGTTTAATATACTGCTGTTGTTTTTTGAGATATTGATTTGTGGATGCAATATTAGAGCGCACGCACCAACTCAAGCAAGATTTAATCGATTTTGTCATGGATGCTGAAGGTACACTAGCGCAAGCATTGGAAAGCTATGCAGCAATTCAAGCGCGTCGCGGTTCTGGTGATACTGTTCAACGCGATATGATTATCGATGGCTTTATTACCGAAGGTAAAGTTGGCGATAAGGCGCCGCTCGATATATTTTTGCAAGATAATAAATTACCACAAGCCGATATTGACTTACTTCAAAACTGGCGCCGCAGTTTCATTGGTTTATTTACAGTATCTGAAGTACTACCCGATGGTTTTGAGTTGACGAACTGGTTAACAGAAAAACGGTATATTGTAAAGCCAGATAATCAGCGGATGTTACAAGACTTATCAAGATGTTCAGTTGGAGAAATTTTATTAACTCGCATATCCCCTGTTACAGACACATACTGGAGTTTTTCGGGACCTTGTTCGGTAATGGGTAAATTAGGTAGACCCAAGTTAGCTGTCGCTATTGGTAAGTTTAAAGATAATCATCGTAATCATCTATATAGTGATGCACCCGACTTACTCGAAGAAGCTTGGCTATCTGTAGAAAAGTATCACCAACAGTTTGTTGACTTTTTTGGTAGTGATGAAGTCACAATGCCGGGATACCAACTTAGTAAGAAAATGACCGAGTTTCAAGAAATTTTGACACAGAAGCAATTAGAACAAGCAGGTGTTGATACTTCTAAGTCACTTACAGAGATGGCAGAATCTGCGGGTGTAGATGAAGACGAAATTAAAGCTGCTGCAACAGAATTAGGCGCCACTGAGAGTGTAGTATCACAATTATTCGATGCTAAAAATACTACAGGTAAAATGGTGGCGCCAAAAGTTGAATTACCACCAGACCTTAAAAAAGCAGAACAACTAACAGCAATATCACATCCGCGTTGGGGACAAATGCTTTTACCAACTTATGCCAAAATGAAATCTATATTAACAGCAGACGACTGGCAAAGCATTGAAGGCGCCGAGAAACTAGTACGCTTTTACCTTGAAGACAAAACCATCAACGCTTTTATTTGGCGCCGTTTAGCAAAAGAATATCCAGCACAACTAGAAAAAATCCTACAAACAATATTAGGGCGCCCAGACTTCAACCTACAAAGCGACCTCGACCCACTCCTAGAAAGCAACCACAAACTCCTAGAACCCGAACTCCCAGAAATTGCCAGCGTACCTTTACATCTACACAACCTCTTCCAAGAAGCTGTTACAGAAGTCAGTAAATCCAAAACCAAAAGCAAAAAACCCGCAGCCAAAAAAGGCTTCTCAGCATAATTAGATTTGTGGAACAGGCATCCTGCCTGTAACCACATATATTCATATTTACCTAAAATTAAAATCAATTTAACTTCAAAAATTTGCGGAGGACGCAATGTCCTATAGTAATTTTAAAGACTTAGATAGCCTAATAACCTTGAGAATTACAACGATTGAATCAGTCCAAATGATGGGCGCCACCCCCGAATCGCCAGGTATAAAATCTATCTCACGCCAGATGTAATTTAATTAATAACTCGTGTATAAGTTGTCCGAAACCGACCATATACAGATTGAAGCTCAAATTATCAAACAAAATTAAATTAACCAGGTGTATATATGGCATTAGACCGAATCGTGTTTATCACAGACACCATTATCAAGCAAGAACCCATCCAAGCAAGCCAACTACCAAGTAACAGACAGCAAAACATCCCTGCGGGTACCACATTCGTAATACAATCATACAGCTTACCCCCAGGCAACAACGACCACTATAAAATTACCCTGCAAAACCTTCAATTCAAAGGATTCAGTAACTGGTTCGCATTTGCAGACCACGTACAAATCATTCAAGAACCAATAGTACAAGCCACCACTGTAGAAGCTGTAGTTAACAGACAAACCGAGAAAAACGTTGCTAGAATTGCAGTAGACCGCAACACACTCGGAACTCAACAAGGTTTCCTCAAGCTAGTTTTCAACGTTGATACATTTATTAAACGTCAACCAATAGACTCAAATGTTTTAAACGACCAATCTAAACAGTTAATACCTGCTGGTACAGAGTTAGTACTATCTACCAGCTTACCTGACAACACCAATACAGTCAGACTACCAATTCAAGACAGTCACGTTAGATTTAATCTTGATGATATAGAAATCAAAGGATTCTCACGAGATTGGTACGCATTTATCAAACACGTAGGTATTCAACGAGTAGGATAACCCGTCTTGTAGCACAGGCGTCTCGCCTGTGCAGTGATATTATTATATTTACCACAGAGGCACAGAGGACACAGAGAGAAGAAAAAATAAACCACAAAGGACACAAAGAACACAAAGAAAGAGTCTACAACTTACATATCGTCGCTTTTCCAAATTTGTCTATCAAGATTCAACTCTTCAACAAGTCCCAACATTAGCTGTATTGCTTCAAAGTATTCACGCAATGGTGCAAAGCTCAACATACTTCTGTACAAATTTGCCTCAAACAACCCATCTGGGTATTCAATTGCAAAATATATCATATCGTCCACAAACGATGCATAAATATTTTTATTTGCTTTCTCCCTAAAACCAACTAACTTTTCCATCAGGTTTGTAGACAATATATAACGCGCGTCTACTTGGTCTTCACTATACACTGTGAAATACTTGGCAAATTCTGAGTCTTCAAGTTTAATCAGTTGCTTATCACCATGATTAATAGAATGAACGTTGACTTTTAGGGTGTTAGGTTGAATGACAGTTATAGATTTTGCAAATTTATTAAACTTTGCGCGGAACAATAAGCCTTTAAAAATGTTATAATTAAAAACCTGATTTTTTAAAATCTCAACCTCAAAACGTTGATAATCAATGTTTTTACCTTGTGCAATTCGCTTCAACACATATGGAAAACCTTTGATAAGTCTTAGTAAAAGCAGTAAAGTAGTTGGTATAAAAAATAGCACTACGTTTAATAAGGCTATAATCTCCTCTAATGAGGTAACGTTTTTTGACGAAGCGTAAGAAATATCTTTAGTTATATCAAATATTTCTGTCCACCGATGGTTTAATCCTGATTGAATATCAACTTGTGTAATATTTATAATAATATTATTTACGTAGCCAGATATATGGTTATATTGTTTAATACTGTTAGGTTTAAATAGTCCATCAAACATTTGACTGTGTTGTATATAGCTTAGAGTTCCATCAATATCTGTATCAAAAGGCTTAGTTGATAAGTTTAAAGTTTGATGACTATTAATAAATTCAAATATTTTTTTATTAACCTGTCTTTCTAAATTACTGCTAAAGCTTTCAAATGAAGCGTTATAGAAAAGTGACCAAATTATAAATAATCCTAGAAATAAAATTAAATAAATTAGTAAGAAGAATAATCTAGTTGGCAAAAATGTAGATAAAGATATAGAAAAATTACCTATATAGAAAGATATATAAGATTCCGAATCCGAGACATTTATAAAAAATATCTGATTTAGAAAATTTACGAAAAATAAAAATGTTAAGCTTGAAATGATTACAGCTACAAGTACCTGCTTTCTCTCTCTTTCAGCTTTATGTAAATCCTGCAATATATTTTTCTTGCAAAAATCTTTAAATTCGCTTAATGTGTTTTGACTATTCATTAGTACTCCAAATTTTTCTATCAAGATTTAAGTCTTCGACTATTCCTAGCATCAATTGTATGGCTTCAAAATATTCACGCAATGGACCAAAGCTCAACATACTTTTATATAAATTGGGTTCAAATAAACCATTTGGATATTCAACTGCAATATAAATCATGTTTTCTAAAAATGATACATAAACGTTTTTACCTACCTTCTTTTTAAAATTAACTAATTTTTCCATCAAGTTTGTAGATAATATGTAACGTGCTTCTACTTGGTCTTCACTATATACTGTGAAATATTGCGAAAACTCTGGGTCTTCAAGTTTAATTAATTCTTTATTACCATGACTGATTGAGTTTATATCAGTTTTTAAGCCTTTTGGTTGTATGATTGTTGTAACTTTCGTATATTTGTTAAACTTGGCGCCAAAAAATAAGCCTTTAAATATATTTTTATGATAAGATTGATTATTTATAATCTCTATTTTAAAACGTTTATAATCAATGTTTTTACCCTGAAATACTTGAGTTAACACGTATGGAACACCTTTGATTAGCCTTATAATTAACATTACAAGAGTTGGAATACACAATAGTACTACGTTACCAATTAACATTAACCCATTTAAAGAAACAAAATTTTCCGGCGCCGTAGCAGATAAATCTATATCTAGCATTCGAGTCCAATAATGGTCAAAACCTGATTGTGCCTCAATCTGTGTAATGTTTATACTAATGTCATTCGCATAACCATGAATATAACTATCTTGCTTTATATTATTAGGTTTAAAAACTCCATCTAGTATTTGACTATGCTGTAGATTCTGTAAAGTTTTATTGATATCTTGTTCAAAGAAAAGATTTGATGTATTTGAATTTTCCTGAGAGCTAATAAATTGATGTATTTTACCCCCAATCTTATTATCAAAGCCATAACTAAAAGTTTCAAACAACGAGTTATACAAAAGCGACCATCCAGAAAATAAAACTAGTATCATTATTACATATATAAATAATATAGATAATCGAATAATAAGGTTTGCATACCAAGATATAGGCAGTGTTATACTGAATAAGCCAAAATCTATAAACTCAAAAACTTCATCTGTTGTAGTGTGTGATGTAGAAATTAGTTTGATAAATAGTGGAGTTGGCAAATAAATCGAAACTATTAATATTACGCTTGATACTATTAAAGTGACTAATGCTTGTCTTCTTCCTTTTTCAAACATTCGTAAATCTAACAGTAACTCTTGTTTACAAAAATTTTTAAATGAATGTAAATTTTTTGATGTAAAGTTAATACCAGTATGCTTAAAAGGCACCGAATCAGCTTGCTGAGTTATCTCTTGACTTAAAGATGGTTGCTTACGCTCACTTACCAACGAAATAAGAGGTAATGGTTTATTATTATTAAATAAATCTGTAAATAAAAGTTCTCTTGCCCATCTACGAGTCGGTTTATGCTGGCAAGTTAGTAATTGTTGGCATAAATCAATAGCATTATCTAACTGTTGATTAGCCTGGTATACTTTGAGTAACCATTTACTAGCTTGTAAATACTCACTTCTAGATGGAGAAGCACTTTGGTGATATTCTTCAAATATTTGAATTGCTTTTGTATAATCTTTGCTGACTATTGCATCGTACCCTTTTTGAAAAAGTTGTGAAGCTTCTACAGGAGTTATTAAACTTTGCCCATTCACAACCAATACGTTTTCTGAAATTATATCTATTGATGATGTTGATAGGTAATGATTTGCAAGTCGCTGAGTTAAATAATGTTTGCTGTCACAAAGCTGTTGCGAAAGTTCTACAGCTTTTTCACGTTGATTATCATTGTGATAAGCTTCTACTAATAATACTTGTGCGTACAAATACTCTTTGCTGTCTGGACTGACACTTTTACAAAATGGTTCTAGTAGATTAATTGCTAAAGTATTATTACCATAGAATACAGATTTATCAATTGCCTTTAACCATCCTACAACTTCCTCAAATGTATAAAGCGATTGTTGCGTAATGTTAACTGTACTTACTTCGTTTGATTCTGGTATTACTGCTTGTGGAGATAAGGAAGTAAGAACTTTTTTTGCCCATTCACGAACTTGTGGATACTCACTTGTTATTAGTTTTTTACAATGTACGATTGCTTGCGGTTTATTATTTGCATAAGTATAAGCTTTGATTAAGTTTGCTTGTGCTTGAATATATTCGCGGAAACTGCCTATTGAGTTAAGCTCATACTCTTGACAATATTCTTGTAATAATTTAATAGCTTCTAAAAAGTTGCCTCTTTCGATTGCATTTAACCCTGTTTCTAATAGGTTATTCATTATTTATTTAAATTTATTGATTAAATAAACTACCAACGTTGACATTTTGCCGTTCTTGAGCGTTGGCTTGAAAATGCTGCTTCGGTTTATACTTCATAGATGAGGCGAATATATTACTTGGAAACATTTCTATAGCACTGTTATATTCGGTTACTGCTGAGTTATAAAATCGACGCGCGGCTGAAATTTGTTCTTCGACTTCGTTTAACGATAATTGTAGTCGTGTAAAGTGTTCGTTCGCTTTTAATTGTGGATATGCTTCGACTGCTACAATGATGTTGCCTATGGCGCCTGAAAGTTTGCTTTCAAGTTTTAATCGAGTTTCGTTATTTAGTTTCTCAGACATTAGCTGATTTCTCAGTCTGGCAATTTCTGTCAAGGTTTGCTGCTCGAATTTCATGTACTGCTGAGTTACTGCTACTAAGTTGGGTATTAAGTCCCACCTTTTCTGTAGCGATACGTCTACGCTTGAAAATGCATTGTCAACCTGATTTTTTTTGTAAATTAAGCTGTTGTATATTTTTATTCCAGCTATACTTATGCCTATAATTATTGATAAGTTTATGAATAGTATTATTGCAAAGCTTGCCATTTGTAGTTAAAAGTTTTTAATATACAGCATAAAATTATACATATATCTTATACAGGATACTTTGCAGTAGAAACAGTGATTGTTCTTAACTTTGGCAGAGTTGTGAAGGATTAATCTAAGTAAAATCTATGAATATAAATATGATTTAAATGTAAAAAATAGTGATTATACTAGAACTTGATTAACAAATGTCTGAATATCTCTTGTGGGGTGGGCATCCTTGCCCGCCCTAAAATCTAATATTATGACGGGCAGGGATGCCCGTTCCACAAGAACAAAAACAAGAACAAAAACAAGAACAAGAACAAGAACAAGAAGATTATTGGTTTATAGGGTCTGGTTGGATGCTGGGAACTGGTGGTTTTGTACCATCAAGGGTTTGAATGGTTAAAACTTGGGGTGGTGTTGCGTCGGGTGGATAGAGAAAGTTTACTTCTACTAGGCGCCTTTGTCCTGGTCTTATTGGTAGTGCTAGTAATGACTCGCCTGGTTGTCCGCGTCTTTGTACTAAATGTATATAGCTACTTTGGGCTTTTCCTAGGTCGTCACGGTATGTTACTCTCACTGTTCCTCTAAAAAATGTGGGACGCGCGGGTGTGGCAAAGAAGCGTAGTCCTTTTTTACTAAGTTGGTCTTCTTTTAGTGGTGTTTGAATTGATAGACTGACCGTTTGGACGTTTTTTGTGTTGTTATATAACGGTAATCTTAAGTTATATTGCACGCCGTAGTTACCATGAGCAACATATGCTGTATCTGGATAGCGAACTAGCATGGGTGCGCTTTGAATTTGATTTGTACCCAAGGTGCCACCATGAAGCGTGCTGATGCCGTAGGAGAATGCTTGTCCTGGTTGTGGAATTGTTAAGAATCTTGTTTTGGGAGTGTCGGTAAGTAGCGCACGCCAATATGAACCTCTTGCGACTCCTGCAACTCGTCCATATTTTCTAGGACCTGGTTGTGAAAGAGGGGTAGGTGGTATGTCTCTGGGTGTGGAGAGTGTACCGTTATCTAATATATTACGCCATTCTTCAATTGTCGGCGCCCGTTCGGTTCCATCAGTATTTGTACGTGCGGGAGTTGCTAAAGAAGCTATATATAGGGCGCCGTTACTTCGCAACCTTGCATAAGTAGAACGTCCATTTAATGGTGGTGTTAATCCTTGCACTGGGATTGGTGCATTTTGCAACATTTGATACTCACCTGGAGCAATGACAATTTGTTTAGGAAAATTATCTTGTCTTAATCCTCGTAAAACATCGCTCATTACTCGACTACCTGGCCCTGCAAAAACATTATTTTCTGTGTTTAAAGCGAAGGATGGTAACTCTATAAATGGTGCATCTGGTTGACTTAAATAACTTGCACCTTGAAGCACACTGACTGTTACTGGTTTTTTGCCAGGATTATATAAGATGATGCCAACGTAAAGTGAGCGTAGATTATCAGGTGTTGGCGCCCCAAAAACGTGGTGGGCAAAAACATCAAACCTACCGCTAAAAGGAAAGTTTAAATGCGCTTCGGGATTTTTTTTGCCTGCATTTGGAAAAGTTGAGAGCAGAATTCCTTCCGAAACTACTTTCTCTGGACTATTGCTGTTAAATACAGGCACACTATCCAACCTACCAGGAAGCGGTCTTATTTCCTGGGGAATGACAATTTCTTCGGGGGGAGGTGGGGTAGGAGTTGTTTGAGCAATAGGAGAGATTAGTAAGATTGGCAACATATACTTAGATATTTTTCTTTTTCAAGACGCTGTTATCTAGAGGAAAGTGCCAGTCTGTCTATAACTAATAAGAAGTCGTCCACAACAACCCGTATATTACTCTCTGTCAAAACTGGTACGTGTATAAATATGCAAGAGCTTTTGAAAGAACTTGAGTGCAGGTAATCTAAAACCGAATAATAAAGTCCTTCGCATACAAACTTACCGCAGTCGTGGCTAATCTCTGTCGCTTGGCATGGCGCCACCAATTCTTCTAAATTGACTGAGGTATGTAATGTACTCTCTTGATAATCTTCTGGTAACATGCTCATACTACAATTAGTGAAAGCGGGTGTACTACGAGCATTTGATTCCACGCTTAAGCGGCTACGACTTTCTGCCATGCCACAGCAAATTATATACTCAGGTAGGGTTTCGCGGATTTTGGCTATTACTTGGTCAGTGGCTCCTTTAACATCTACAGGTAGTTTTCGTACTAGCGTTGAAGCATGGGGTAGGGCGCCAAGTCTAGTTACTTCCTCTAATAAATCATCACTAGAATTTGATTTGTGATGTGGAAGCCAAATGTCAAAAGAAGTTAATAATAATCTTTTCATCGTAAAGAATATTAATTACAATATAAAAAGACTCCATAATAATAGTTTTATCGGGAGCTTTCGTCTATGGCAGTGATTGCAGTCGTAGATTACGACATGGGAAATTTACACTCGGTCTGTAAAGGACTGGAAAAAGCCGGGGCAACTCCTAAAATTACAGCGACTCCCAAAGTTATCGAACAAGCGGATGCAGTTGTTTTACCTGGTGTTGGCGCCTTCGACCCCGCCGTTCAACACATAAGAGCGCGCGGTTTAGAAGCACCCATAAGAGCTTTCGTTGCTTCAGGTAAACCTTTCCTTGGCATCTGCCTAGGACTGCAAATTCTTTTTGAATCTTCTGAGGAAGGAACTCAACCAGGACTCGGAATTATTAAAGGAAAAGTTAAGCGGTTTCGACCGGAAGCTGACATTACAATTCCTCATATGGGTTGGAACCAACTCCAAATTGCTCAACCAAAAAGTGTAATGTGGGAACATTTACCCCCACAACCTTGGGTTTATTTTGTTCACTCATATTATGTAGACCCAACTGACCCAAGTATACGCGCGGCAACTATTACACATGGTTCACAAACTATTACCGCTGCTATTGCGCGCGACAACTTAATGGCAGTACAGTTCCATCCAGAAAAATCCTCTAATATTGGACTACAAATCCTCTCTAACTTCGTCTCACAAGTTTGGACACGAGTTGCCGCATAAGTTCGATTTTGGTATTTGGGTTCTATATATTTAGATGAGTTGTTTATGTTTTGCCTTGTGTATTACACTAAACCCAATCTAATATCCAATATCTAAAATTAATAATGAGCCTGAGAATACACGGGAATCGACTGTTAAAAACTTTACCAGGGCTAGATACCCGTCCTACGAGTGCGCGGGTAAGAGAAGCACTATTCAATATTTGGCAGGGTGAAATATTAGAAAAAAGCTGGCTTGACATATGTACAGGTAGCGGTTCGATGGGAGCAGAAGCTCTATGTCGAGGCGCCAGTTTTGTAGTAGGTATAGAACAATCAAGTCGTGCGTGTGCAGTAATTAGTCAAAATTGGCAGCAAGTAGCATCACAAGAGCAAACGTTTCAAATCTTGCGAGGAGATGTACTGCAAAAACTACCAAAATTAGCTCCACAGCAATTTGATCGCATCTACTTCGACCCACCTTATGCAGCTAACTTATATAGAGCAGTATTAGAAATAATTGCCAAACATCACCTTTTACATCCCGAAGGTGAAATAGCCATCGAACACAGTCCCCAAGGATGGGAACCACTACAAATACCAACCTTAGAAATTTGTCGCGAAAAAGTCTACGGAAACAGCGCACTCACATTCTATAAGATAAGTGAAGAGTGCTGAGTGCTGAGTTTTGAGTGCTGAGTGCTGAGTTTTGAGTGCTGAGTTTTAATTCCTAACTCCTAACTCCTAACTCCTAACTCTTAACTTTACTCAGCACTCAGCACTTTCAACTCAGCACTTTTAATTGATTCCTAACTGGTCGCCACGCTTGTATTGAACATACGCCTTGTAGAACAGACCAGCGAGAGTAACGGGAATCAAGCCAAGGACAATACCACACAATAAAGGTTCAATCACTTTTAATCTCCTTGTAGAAATTATTAAACTTTTGTATCTGTTTTGTGATTCTACCAAATTTCGTAGCTTTCGGCTCTACATCTAGCTTACGGCTAAAATTTGGCGAGAAAAATATCCGCTTGTGCTTGCAGACACTGCTAAGAACTTTTAAGCTATGTGTATGAAATGAAAAAAACTTTGTAAACCTCTCATTTAACAGTAAACCTTTTGGATAACCACATTACCACACCCTCAATTCTCGTACAGCGCGCGATGTTAATCATGCTGTCGGTTGTACTTGCTTTTATTTTGGGCATGTTTGCCGTGCGTGTGGTGCAAGCTTCCGACCCATACGTTAAAACAGTGCTATCTCTCAACGGCGACTCTGTTCAAGGACATGCTATCTTTCAAATTAACTGTGCTGGATGTCATGGTTTAGAAGCTGCCGGTAGAGTTGGACCAAGCTTGCAAGGTGTTTCCAAACATAAATCTCGCTACGGACTAATTCACCAAGTTATCAGCGGTGACACTCCCCCCATGCCCAAATTTCAACCCAGCACCCAAGAAATGGCTGATCTATTAAGTTACTTAGAAACCCTGTAACAATCTTGGTAACGGATACAACGGATGTAACGGATAAGTTGTTTAATAAACTAATTCAAACGGTTTACCTGGTTTTTGAGGTTGCCAACCTTGGGAAATTGCTCTTTCTATCGCGCACTTAACATCAGCAGGATAAACAGGAACAATAACCTGCGTCCAAAAACTGCTCGGATGTCCTTGTGGCATTACGACCACCAAATTGGTGCCCCTGTTTTCTGCATGTTCAACAGCTACCGTCAAATGTACCCCAGGATAATCACCTTGAGCATGAGTTGGTTTCTTACGAACTCGCCAACGATAACTCTCACCATCTACAACTATTAATCTAGAACCTTTCTTTGGAATTGCCATATCACCTTGTAGTATCTTGTCTTATATTACTACATTGTAGGTTGGGTGTCCGATTGGAACCCAACATTTTAATTTCGTTTTCTACCACAGAGGCACAGAGTACACAGAGAAATAATTATTAAGATATTTAAACGGTGCCTATTAAAAATAGTATAGCTGGACTATTTAAATTTAGAACAGGGATATTCAGTAGATGGTGTTGAAATTGAACGCGCGTTTGAGCCAGCAAGATTACGTGAATGGTTAAAGCGTAATAATATTTCTGAGGATGAAGGATTCGATGAAGTTACATTTGAAACTTCTATCAGTGACTATGTACATTTTTTAAGTTGGTTAGCGAAAAATGCTCATTGTCATAATTTGTCTGAAATTGAAGATTACTATGATGATGATGAATTAGAAGCATACAAAAAATATAGGACTTATGCATGAACCGCGAAAAACTAACAGTCCCAAGCGAACGTAGTGAAGAATCTTAAAGATGCTTCTCTACGTTCAGCATGACAGGATAAAATTTTTGCGTAAGTTCTCTCTCTGTGTTTTTTGAGTCTCTGTGGTAAAAAATATTAAATGCACTTCGTAAGGTGGGCAATGCCCACCATACAACTCCCAACTCCCAACTCCTAACTCCCAACTCCTAACTCCTAACTCCTAACTCCTAACTGATACAATTCCTTGACCCATTGCCATTCTTGGGTTAAACCTTCACGCAAGGAAACTTGTGGTTGCCATCCTAGAAGTTGTTTTGCTTTGGTAATATCGGCGCCTGTATGTCGTGCGTCACCCATTGCTCTTTCTATATGTTGACGTTTAATAGGTTGTCCTACTATTTCTTCCATTATATTAAGTACATCTGATAGTACTGCACGACTACCGCCACCAATATTAATGATATGTCCAATAGCGTCTGGCGCCGTTGCTGCTGCTAAGTTTGCTGTTACTGCATCACTTATATATGTAAAGTCCCGTGTTTGTTCTCCATCTCCATATACTGGAATTGCTTCGTTTTCGATAACAGCTTTGAAGAATTTATGAAATGCCATGTCTGGACGCTGACGTGGCCCGTAAACTGTAAAGTAACGCAGAGCTACAAATGGTACGCCAAAGTTTTTATAGTACAGTCCGCATAATCTCTCTGCTGCTAGTTTAGTAATGCCATAAGGTGATACTGGCGCCGGACAAATACCTTCGTGTGTGGGTAATGTTTCCGCATCTCCATAAATGCTCGATGTTGATGCGAATACTAAGCGTTTAAGATGCTTTGCGTCTTTGGCTGCTTCTAATAAGATTTGTGTAGCGCTAATATTACGTTCTGTATATGAACGAAACCCTTTACCCCACGACGCGCGTACACCTGCTTGTGCTGCTTGGTGATAAACCACGTCAACGTCTGATAAAAGCGTTTGCCAGTCTACAAACTGAACATCATCTTCAATTAACTCAAAATTTGGGTTGTTGTGTAAATGGGCGATATTTTTACGTTTGAGCGCTGGGTCATAGTAACTGTTGAACTCGTCTATACCAATTACTTGCTGCCCTTGTTTTAATAAAGTTTCGACCAAGTGCGAGCCTATAAAACCTGCGGCGCCTGTTACTATACTTTTATTCATGTTCATTGTTTTTATATCACGTTCGTACAATATTTAAAGACCAATATTTAAAGCGTAATCTTTATACCAATATAACCGCTACTAAGAAAGCGATGTTTTTTGTCTTCTCCTAGATTGTTTGATTTTGTTTCAAAAGTCCTCAGTATAAACTTTGAATTTTAGGATTATTTAAGAATTTTTTATAAATGTGACAGCCTAGAGAAACTACATATCAATTGGTGTAATATTAAAAATTGTCACAAAGTCTGCTTAATGGTGGCGCCATATTGAGGGAAAAGGGTGAAAGTTTTAGTTGTTGGTAATGGTGGGCGCGAACATGCCCTGGCTTGGAAACTTCTACAATCGAAGCAAATTGAGCGTGTTTTCTGTGCCCCAGGAAATGGTGGAACTGCCAGTATGGAACGCTGTGAAAACGTTCCTGTAAAGGTTGATGATTTTGAAGGGATTAACCAAATAGCCCACTCTGAAGGTGTTTCATTAGTAGTCGTTGGCCCCGAAGTTCCTTTAGCTAAGGGTATTACAGACTTTTTACAAGCCAAAGGTTTAAAAGTATTTGGCCCAAGTCGTGCTGGCGCCCAAATTGAAGCGAGTAAAGCATGGGCAAAAGCATTGATGCAAGAAGCACATGTGCCTACTGCGGCTTCTGCGGTATTTACTGATGTCAAAGCAGCTAAATCGTATGTCAAATCTAAAGGGGCGCCTATCGTTGTTAAAGCTGATGGGTTAGCAGCAGGCAAGGGTGTGATAGTCGCTCAAACTGTTGAAGAAGCTACTGCGGGACTTGATGCAATTTTTGGCGGGCAGTTTGGAAGCGCTGGCAATTTTGCTGTTATTGAAGAATTTTTAATTGGACAAGAAGTTTCTATTTTAGCGCTAACTGATGGTGAGACTATTTGTCCTTTATTACCCGCACAAGACCATAAACGTATTGGTGAAGGTGATACTGGTGAAAATACGGGTGGTATGGGCGCCTATGCTCCTGCTCCTATTGCCACCGATGCTTTAATGGCTAGAGTTCAAACTGAAGTACTAGAACGTACAATTGCAGCTTTAAAAGCCAAGGGTATTGACTATCGAGGTGTTTTATATGCTGGATTAATGGTTTCAGAAGATGGAAATTTTAAAGTCTTAGAATTTAACTGCCGTTTTGGCGACCCCGAAACACAAGTCATTTTACCTTTACTCGAAACACCTTTAGAAGAACTTCTTTTAGCCTGCGTAGAAAGGCGCCTAGCACAAATGCTTCCCATAGTATGGAACACTGGTGCATGTGCCACTGTTGTCGCTGCTAGTGGCGGTTATCCTGGTGATTACACCAAAGGTAAAATTATCACAGGATTTAATGATGCTGTTTCAACTGGCGCCACTGTATTTCACGCCGGAACAACGTTACAATCATCAACACAAGCTTCAGAAGTATGTACTGATGGTGGTAGAGTCTTGAACGTCACTGGTGTGGGAGAAGACTTTAAACAAGCACTCAACCAAGCGTATGCAGGAATTGCCAAAATTAACTTTGACGGCATGTACTATCGAAGAGACATTGGATATAGAGTTAAAAGTGCTGAGTGCTGAGTATTAAGTTCTGAGTGGAAAGTGCTGAGTGCTGAGTATTATCTCCTAACTCCTCACTCAGCACTCAGCACTCAGAACTCAACACTCTTTTGATTCGCAATTTATGTAAATAACTGTTAATTTTTTAGTTGTTGCAGTTTGTTTATAAAAAACTACTAACAACTTAAATTTAAAATGCTCGCTGTTTTTACTTATATCCGAGAAGCGATTGCCTCCTGGTGGTCGCAGTTTACACTCCAAACTAAGCTCTTGGCTGCCGCCACCCTAGTGGTATCTTTAGTTATGAGTGGTTTGACGTTTTGGGCAGTCAATACTATTCAACAAGACGCGCGCTTGAATGATACTCGTTTTGGTCGCGACTTAGGATTATTGCTTGCTGCTAACGTGGCGCCTTTAATTGCCGATAATAATTTAACTGAGGTTGCCCAACTATCTCAAAGGTTTTATAGCAGTACATCTAGCATTCGATACATACTCTATGCAGATGATACTGGAAAAATCTTTTTTGGCATTCCCTTTTGGGAACCAGAAGTTGAGAACTCACTCACAATTCAACGACGAATACAACTACCTGACGACTACGCAACTGATGCTGAGAAACCAATGGTACGTCAGCACCAATCACCTGATGGCGAAGTTACTGATGTATTTGTACCATTAACAATCAATGGTAAGTACCTTGGTGTCATGGCAGTTGGTATAAACCCCAACCAAACAGCAGTTATTTCCACTAACTTTACTCGTGATGTCACTATTGCCGTATTTATCACGATTTGGGTAATGGTAATTTTGGCTGGTGTTGTTAATGCTTTAACTATTACTAAACCTATTAAAGAACTTTTAGCAGGTGTCAAGCAAATTGCTGCTGGTAATTTTCAACAGCGAATCGATTTGCCTCTTGGTGGAGAACTTGGAGAATTAATCTTCAGTTTTAACGATATGGCAGAACGTTTGGAACGTTACGAAGAACAAAACATCGAAGAACTCACTGCTGAAAAAGCCAAACTTGAAACCCTCGTCTCTACTATTGCTGACGGCGCCGTGTTGATTGACAATAATATGCAGGTAATTCTTGCCAACCCAAACGCACGTCGTATTTTTGGTTGGGACGATATTAAGGTTGAAGGTAGTAACGTATTGCATCAGCTACCAACTGGAGTACAAATGGAAATTACACGTCCTTTGTACGAAATGGCAGCAGGAGAACGTGAAAGTGCTGAGTTTCGTATTCCACTCGGTCAACCCACAAAACGTACCATTCGTATTTTATTGACAACAGTTCTTAATCTTCAACGCGAAAGTATCAAAGGTATTGCCATAACCGTTCAAGATATTACACGCGAAGTTGAGCTAAACGAAGCCAAAAGTCAATTTATTAGTAACGTCTCCCACGAATTACGAACACCATTATTTAATATCAAAACATACATCGAAACACTGCATGACTACGGTGAAGATTTAGAAGTAGAACAGCGAAAAGAGTTCTTATCAACAGTAAATCACGAAACAGACCGTCTAACTCGATTAGTTAACGATGTATTAGATTTATCAAAATTAGAATCGGGACGCATTTACAATTTAGATGGAGTAGATTTAAGTCAAGCAATCGAACAAACGCTACGTACTTATCAACTTAACGCTAAAGACAAAGGAATCGAAATATTTCAAGAAGTTGAACCCAACATACCTTTAGTCGTCGGTAACTACGATTTATTACTGCAAGTCTTTGGTAACTTAATTGGTAACGCACTCAAATTTTCCACTCCTGGTGGTCAAATTGCTTTCCGTGCGTATCAACTCGATGCAAAAAAAGTGCGAATAGAAATATCCGACACAGGAATTGGAATTGCACCAGAAGACCAAGAAGCGATATTCGACCGTTTCTTTCGCGTCGAAAACCGAGTACATACCCTTGAAGGTACAGGTTTAGGACTTTCCATTGTCCGTAACATCATCGACAAACACCACAGTCGAGTCAACCTAGTTAGCGAAGTTGGTACAGGCACCACCTTTTGGTTTGACTTATCAATTGTAGAACAGGCGCCGCACCATGTTGTAGAGACGTGACATGTCACGTCTCCAAAATGAGCAAAATGTGAAGAAATGTAAATGTGAACCACGGTTCACATTGCTTGCAAGTCAGTATTAAGTAAAAGCCGCTATCATTAAACAAACAACAAACAAACCTACAAATAGCAACAGCGTTTGATTTCGTCGTACCCAACTCTGTAAATCATTAGAACTAGGTTTACGATACTGCTGTTGCTTCTGCGCTTGATACTCCTCAAAATTTTGATATAAAGTACACTCTTTCGCTGTAGGACGCTGCGGATAATTACAGCTATCATCCACATGGTAAGTACAAGTGTCACACAAATACTCACCTTTTCCCGCACGGTGCAACGGAATACCAGGATGTCCAAACGCTTTTAACTCAGTGCGACAAAAAGGACAAGTGACAGCTTGTGAGTCAACTTGCTGATTACAACGGGGACAAAATATACTAGCCACTTTAAAAATATTATTAATATAGATGTTTACCTAATTTTAGCTAACCTCTCAGCTCACCGCATCTCGTTTGACCTACTAAATAGATGAGGCGCCTATACAACGGGACTTCCAAATAAAGAAATATCCAAAACTTTCTTGTGGGGTGGGCATCCTTGCCCGCCCTCATGTTTGGAACGGGCAAGGATGCCCATTCCACAATATGGAGAATTAATTTTTTGTAAGTCCCTAACAGCTTAAAAAGAGGAGAAAATTAAGATGTTAGATTTTAATCGAATACAGGACAAAGTAAATAACGACGCAGCAGAAGTAAGAGTTAAAGTTAAGCTCACTAACTCTATTGATGAAGGTTTAATTTATCGAGGATACCTTAAGCCAAGTGATTTACATGTATATGAAACAACAGCACTAGTCGATACTAGCTCAGTGCGCGCTGTCATTCCAATGGAGGTAGCACAAAAATTGGGTTTACGAATTCGTAGTGAGCAAGTAGCAAAGTGTACAGATGACAGACAAGAAACTTCGGAAGAACCATTAGTTGGAGGAGATGAAATATTAATAGGTCGAATTGCCTTAGAAACTTTAGGTTTTGTTGTTGATATTGAAAATCATCGTTTGATTCCAAATCCTAAACATCCTGATGGTCCCGTTTTTCGCATATGATACTACAACAGGCGCCCATCCCAATACTACAACCTGGCTAATTCAACAACTGCACGCACTAATTCATCAAAAGCAACAGGTTTTAGTATGTGATATTTATAACCTGCATTAAGAATTCTGTCATTATCTATATCCGTACCGTAAGCTGTAAGCGCAATCGCTGGAACTGATATATTTTGATACTGTGGCAACGCGCGAATTTGACGCATCAGTTCATAACCATCCATTGTTGGCATTCCAATATCGCTTATTATTACATCTGGCTGATTCAATCTAATTGCTTCCAGTGCATCAGTACCAGAGTTAAAAGCTGTTACTCTGGCGCCATATTGTTCTAATACAAATGTTATCAGTTCTAAATTATCAACTTCATCATCAACTACTAACACGTTTACTTCAGCTAACGATGTAAAATCTTCTTCTAATTCTTGTTTTACTTGTGGCGCCATAACTGCTACAACAGGAAAACAACAAGTGAAAGTTGCTCCAAGTCCTTCACCTAAACTTTCTGCCATAATTGTGCCACCGTGCAACTCAACTAAATGACGCGAAATTGCTAAACCTAACCCTAACCCACCAAATTTTCTAGTAGTACTGCTATCGGCTTGACGGAAAGACTCAAATATGTGTGGTAAAAACTCCCGTGTAATACCTTTTCCAGTATCACTAACCTTTAATTGAACCTGCGTATCAATTTGTTCAAGGCTAATTGAAACTTTTCCACCTGTAGGTGTAAACTTAACGGCATTAGCAAGTAAATTGATTGCGATTTGCTGTAAACGGTTGGCATCACCCAATACTTTACCGACATCATAATTAATTTCGATATTTAGCTGAATCGATTTTGCTTCTGCTGCTAACCTAACTGTTTCTAATGCTGCTTGAATAACATAACCCAAATCTACAGTTTCTAATTCTAATTCCAGCTTACCTCGTAGTATTCGCGATACATCTAGTAAATCATCAATTAGTTGCACCTGTAATTTGGCATTACGTTCAATTGTTTCTATTGCTAAATCTTTACTCTTTTCATCTAAAGTCCGAGTTCTTAGCAATTTTGACCATCCCAATATTGGATTTAGCGGTGTACGCAACTCGTGCGATAAAATAGCTAAAAACTCATCTTTGACTCGGTTTGCCGCTTCTGCTGATTCTTGCGCTAATTTTCGTTCTACTGCTTCCGCTAACGCACGGTCACGCATTGTTCTATATTCTTGGACACGATATGTTAAATCTGTTACGTCTTGTATTGACATCAACGCATAATAACTATCTTCTTCTATACCAGGTAGCGATGTTACAGTGGTATGTTGAATGCGATTATTTCCTTGTTTACTTGGCGCCGGAATTACGTAATTATGTAGTTGTTAAGAAAAAATTGCTGGTGGACCACCCTTAAATATATCTTCTAGCCGATTTGCATACTGTGGTTGACTTAAATGCGGAAATCTCTCAATTAGCGAAGTACTTAAAATCGACTCACGCGGAATTTTCGTCCATTCTTCTAAAAAGTTATTCCAATAAATCACTGTGTAATCAAATTTTAAAATACACAAACCCAACGGTATAAGGTCAAAATGACTAAATTTCTCCTGCGCTTGAGCGATTATTTCTAGCATTATTTAGGTATTATATCTGTGCTAAGAAGGTTGAAATTCTAACTGTTGGTCAATAACTTTAATCAGCGTACCAAACGACTCCATTTCAAAAATTAGAACGATTTCTCCTATAATTTCTAACGTTTTAATTGCAAAGCGCGTTTGTGCCAGTAAAAAAACTGTTTCTTCCTTTATATATTCCAAAGATAATATATGCTTTATTGAATCTTCCATGTAAATGGGTATCGCATAGTTGAGGTGTTGATTTAATACGTTACTAATTGACCCCATGATTCCATTAATTACAATATTGCCTACTTCGCTAAGTGTACCAATTTTTACTGAGTCTAAATCCGGACTACCTATTTCTTCTCCTGTAAGTAAGCTAACTAATGTTGCTGCACTCTCTGTTGGAAAAACTAAGTTTGCTTTTCCCGAAAACGAACCTGTAAAATTTAATTTTACCGCCGCTAACGAATCTCCTTCAAATCTTTTTTCTAGTTCTGCTTGTATTTGACTCAAATTTAATACGCTAACAACCGGAATTTCTAAAACAATCTGAGAATCTAACATTTGGTTGAGCATACTAGCAGCTCGACCCACACCAATATTTATTAATTCTTGTAAAGCATCTAAGTGAGCATCCGTTAACTCATGTATCATAATTAAGCTCCTTGATGCTTACAAGCTTCGCGTACAGCCTTTAACACTTCATTCTCTTTTACTGGCTTATTAATAAACCCTGCGGCGCCTAATTTCATACCACGGTCACGTGAAGCATCTTGAATGTCAGCAGAAATAATAATAGTCGGAACCTCAAACTTTTCTGCCCGCAACATCTCAAGAAATCCAAATCCATCAATATCTGGCATTAATATATCAGTCAACACACAATCTAGAGTATGCGCGCGTACCATCTCTAAACCTTCCCGACCGTTACTCGCTTCGAGTATTTCATAGCCATCTGCTTGGAGGATTTTACGAAGCATTCTACGAGCAAAGGCTGCATCGTCAACAATCAGGATTGATGCCATTGTTCAAATTTTGCCTTGAAATTATACAATTAACTATTTTACACATGCATAACAATAAACTATATTTTATCATCTATTCAATAGTTTGCTAATTGTCAAGTAATTTTGATACATTTTTTGTCATAAAAACCTCTCATCAATAATTAAAAAATCAACTTCTACCTAAAGACATAATTTATATCTACTTGAAGACAGAATTTGAAAGTATACTAGTTTGACTATTTTCATCGTAGAATATTTCATTACCTAGACTAAATATTAAATTGCATGGAGTATATCGACAGCGATGACATCAAAGCCTTTTTGGCAGAAAGCTATGAAAATATTAATCAAATAGAAAATGATATTGTAGATTTAGAAAAAGCATCGGTGTCAGTAGATTCATTGTCTCGGATTTACCGATGTTTACATACATTGAAGGGTAATTGCGGTTTTCTGGCATTTCATAAGTTAGAAAGACTTGCTCATGCTGGTGAAAGTTTACTCAACCAACTGCGTACAGGTAATTTAACCATAAATACCGAAATTGCCACTGCTCTACTTCAAACAATTGACAGTATTCGTAAAATCTTTACTTCTATCGAAGCTAATAATAACGAAGGTAGCGAAGATTACTCAAATTTGATTCAAAAAATTAATTCACTACAGTCTACTACTTCTATCAAAGCTACTCCCCTTCTCGAAAACCCAACTTCTCAAGTTGCTCCCACTTCCAGCACCTCAGAAACTATCCGAGTTGATGTTGATGTACTCGATAAAATCATGAATTTAGTAGGTGAGTTAATACTATCGCGTAACCAAGTGTTGCAATTCGCAAATCATGTAGATGATATTGCTTTTACTAAAATCAGCCAAAACTTAAATGTAATTTCATCAGAGTTGCAATTTATAGTTATGAAAACTCGGTTGCAACCAATAAATATAATATTACAAAAACTACCGCGTGCTGTTCGCGATATCGAAGTTGCTTCACACAAAAGGGTACATCTCGATATCATTGGCGCCGAAACCGAACTTGACCGTAGTATAATCGAGTTCATCAAAGACCCAATCATGCATATAGTTCGTAACTGTATCGACCACGGAATTGAAACACCAGAAGTACGCACATCACTTGGCAAACCAATCGAAGGAAAGTTGTATGTGCTAGCGTTTCACGAAGGTGGTACAGTCAATATTGAAATTGGCGATGATGGTAAAGGTATTGAACCAGAGCTTGTATTGGCAAAAGCATTAGAGCTAGGTTTAATTAATTCTTCACAAGCGCAAACTAAGAGCGAAGCTGAAATTATAAATTTAATTTTTCTACCCGGTTTATCTACATCATCTCAAGTTACCAACCTTTCTGGTAGAGGAGTTGGAATGGATGTAGTCAAAACAAATATCGACCGGGTAAACGGTTCAATACAAGTTTATAGTCAACCAGGACAAGGTACAGTATTTAAAATCAGGATTCCTTTAACTCTAGCAATTATTAGTGCGTTAATAATTACTGCCAATGACCAATATTTTACTATTCCCCAAACTAATGTTCAAGAACTCGTCAGGCTAGAAGGTGATGCAATAAGCGAACGTCTTTATATACTATATGATATTCCTGTATTGTGTTTGCGTGGAAATATCTTACCTTTGGTCTACTTAAACAAAGTTCTCGGATTTGATGAAGATGTACCATTTTCTGTACTAAAAAATATAGAAATAGAAACTATATATATAGTAGTTATCAATATAGATGAATATCACTTTGGTTTAGTTGTAGACTCAATCGAAGACACTGAGGATATTGTAGTTAAACCTTTAGGAAAACAACTTAAAGATGTTTCTATATTTACAGGCGCCACAATTCTTGGCGATGGTAAAATTGCTTTAATCATAGATACAATTGCACTGGCTATACAAGCGGGTGTCACACCTCAAACTCAAAAACGTTTCAATACTACAGTTATAGATGATAATAAAGAGCGCGTTTCAGTACTCTTGTTTGAAGGGGTTGAAAACGCGCGTATGGGTATTTTTCTTACGCTTGCCAACCGTCTGGAAGAATTCGACAGCAAAGACATTAAAATCGTAGGCAACCAAAAGGTCATACAATATAACAATGAAATTATATCTTTAATTGATTTAAACGAAGTCTTTTTAAGCGCCTCAAAAATATTACCAGATTCTATAATTCAAGTTGTAGTTATCACTTTCAATCATCAGAACTACGGCTTAATAGTTAATTCTATCATTGATATTGTCGAAGAACCGTTAAAAATTCAAGGCGCTTCTACCCGTCCTGGCGTGAAAATTCTTGCTACTATTCAAAATGAAATTACCGAAATTCTCGATATCAAAAAAATTATTGCTCTTGCGAACCCTTATTTAATCAAATAATATGAATCAACAATTTTGTACTTTTTTTATAAATAAAATCTATTTTGGTATCGATATTTTACAAGTACAAGAAGTAATTAGATTTACAAAAATAACACCTGTACCACTGGCACCACCCGATATTTTAGGTTTAATCAACTTACGTGGTAAAATAGTCACTATCATCGATATAAAATCTCGATTACAAATGAATCAAAACATAAAAAATTATGAAAATAATTACAATATTATTTTGAATAATAAATTAGAACTCGTCAGCTTGATAGTAGATGAGATTGGAGACGTAGTTGAAGTTGCAGAAAATGAATTTGAACCTCCTCCTGCAACTTTAAAAGCTGAAATTAGCTCATTACTGCAAGGCGCCTACAAATTACAAGACAAATTTTTATTAATTCTAAACGTCGATAAAGCTTTAGCCCAAAATATTGAATGAAAATTAGAGAAAACTATGAGTCAACTACAGCCAATTTTAACAGCATTAACCGCATTGAAGCAAGGAGATTTTGCTCATCGTTTACCAGTTGAAGAAAACGAACTAAGCGAAGTACATCAAGCTTTCAACGAATTAGCGGCTGTTAACGAAAATTTTGCATTTCAAACCATCAAAATGATGCACGAAGTCGGTACAGAAGGAAAGTTAGACTCGCAAATCATAGTTAATAATGCAACTGGATGTTGGAAAGAAATAATCGACAGTATTAATTACATGTCTTCCCAATTGACCGCCCAATTTCGTAATATTGCTCAAGTAATGCTTATAGTATCGCAAGGCGATTTATCTCAAACAATTGACATTGAAAATGTGGGTGAATTTCAAGCACTAACAACCAACGTTAATACTATGATAACCAACCTGCGTACTTCAATTCAAGAAATTACTGAAGTTGCAACTACTGTAGCTTCATCTTCTGAAGAATTTAGTGTTGTTAGTCAAGAAATGACGAAAAACGCAACTCAAACTGCCGAGCAAGCAACGAGTGCTTCAGCTTCTGCCGACCAAGTTAGTCAAAATGCAATTATAGTAGCTACCGCAGTCGAAGAAATGAACGCTTCAATTAGAGAAATTGCCAAAAATGCTGCTGAAGGCGCTCAAGTAGCCACAAGTGCCGTAACAACTGCTGATGATACTAATACCATAATTACCAAACTTGGTAATAGTAGTATAGAAATAGGCAAAGTCATTAAAGTAATTACTTCAATAGCCCAGCAAACAAATTTATTGGCTTTGAATGCCACCATCGAAGCTGCACGCGCGGGAGATGCAGGTCGAGGGTTTGCCGTTGTTGCGGGTGAAGTCAAAGAATTAGCGCGCGCAACTGCCAAAGCAACTGACGATATTAGTCAGCGTATCGAAACGATTCAAACCGATACAAAAAGTGCTGTAGACGCAATTGCTGAAATTAGCACTGTTATCAATCAAATTAATGATATTCAAAATACTATAGCCAGTGCTGTCGAAGAGCAAACAGCCACTACTAACGAAATTGCCCGCAACGTCACAGAATCTGCTAAAGGCGCCACCGACATTGCCAAAAATATTTCTGTCGTAGCCATAAATGCTCAAAACACCACTACAGGTGCCGCGAATACATCTCAAGCTGCCAACGAACTATCGCGCATGGCAGTAGATTTACATAAAATAGTTAGTAAATTTAAATACTAATGAAACCTCATGTACTTGTAGTAGATGATGCCGTCATCGTTCGGAATCGGGTTTCCAAGATATTATCCACCGTACCAGAAATTGAAGCTGTCTCTGTAGCGGCAAGTGGTAAAATAGCCCTTTTCAAAATCTCTCAAGTCAATCCAGATATCATTATTTTGGATGTGGAAATGCCAGAAATGGATGGTTTAGAAACACTCGTTGAAATTCGACGACAGTATCCAAAACTACCTGTAATCATGTTTAGTGGCTTGACTGTATTAGGAGCCGCAACCACATTAGATGCTTTAATGTTAGGAGCAAACGATTATGCTACCAAACCAAGTAACCTCACAACCATAGAAGCAGCAAACCAACACATTCTCACAGAACTAGTACCCAAAATAAAAGCATTGAGTGCTGAGTATAAAGTGCTGAGTGCTGAGTATAAAGTGCTAGATAATAAGGCGCCTAATACCCAACACTCATCACTCACTACTCAGCACTCATCACTCAGCACTCAGCACTCATCACTCATCACTCAGCACTCATCACTCATCACTCATTCCATTGATATTGTCGCAATTGGTGTTTCTACAGGGGGACCTAATGCTTTAGCAGAAATTTTACCCAAACTGCCTGCTGATTTTCCTGCCGCAATTTTGATAGTTCAACACATGCCACCAATGTTTACTAAGCTAATGGCAGAACGTTTGGCGTCAAAATGTCAAATTCCTGTAGCTGAAGCTATTTGTGGCACAACTGTAAAACCAGGACATGTTTGGATTGCACCTGGTGATTATCATTTGCTTGTTGAGCGCGATAACAATACTGTAAAACTCGTAACCAATCAAGCACCACCAGAAAATTATTGTCGTCCTGCTGTTGACGTTTTATTTCGTTCGGTTGCAAAAGTTTACGGAAACAAATCTTTAGGTGTTGTATTGACGGGTATGGGAAAGGACGGATTACAAGGTGCTGAACATATTCGCGCTTGTGGTGGTCATATTTTCGTACAAGACCAAGCTTCTAGTGTCGTTTGGGGGATGCCAGGATTTGTCGCAAATGCTGGATTGGCAGAATCTATTTTGCCTATCAACCAAATGGCTGGTGCTATTTTACGTTTAGTAGCTGATAATTAATAAAACATTATTATAAACTTTTGTTAACTTGTATCAAATTTATCGTGAATATATGTTTAAAGTCTGTGGTCATCAAACAATGAGCTTGAGCAACCTAGATTTTGACTACCTACGTCATTTAGTTCGCCAACACTCTGCTGTTGCTCTTGATGCGGGTAAAGAATATTTAGTTGAATTACATTTGTCAAACTACGTTCGGCAGATTGGCTTTGATACAATAGCAAATTTTATTGAACATCTTAAGGTTTCAAAATTTGGAGACCTTCATATAGCAGCAATCGAACACTTAGTCAATTACGAAACAACTTTTTTTCGAGATATTTATCCCTTTGAAGCTCTTAAAAATTATATTTTGCCGGAGATAATTCAAAGGCGCCAGTCTTGTCAATTAGAAAAAATCAAGATTTGGAGTGCAGCATGTTCGACGGGACAAGAAGTCTACAGTATTGCCATGCTGATTCGCGAGCATTTCCCTATGTTGAATGAAGCAAACCTACAAATTTTTGCTAGCGATTTTTCTAATAAAGCACTAACACGCGCACGTAATGGTATGTACAGTCCGTTGGAAGTTAGACGAGGATTACCTGCTAACTTACGAAAAAAGTACTTTCACTCTTGCAGTAACGAATGGCAAATTGACCACGAACTTTCTAACATAATTAATTTTCATCAAATAAATTTAATTAAACCTTGGTCTACCTTACCCTTCCAGCAAGTGGATATTTTATTCATTCGCAACGTTTTAATTTATTTCGACATCAATATCAAAAAAGATATACTGTATAAAATAAAACAAGTACTTCATCCAGAAGGATATTTGTTCCTTGGTGGAGGTGAAACCACTTTGAACCTAGACAACGATTTTGAAAGGGTTCAGCTGGGACAAGCAATCACCTACAGGTTGAAATCTTGAGAAACCTGGTTTCTGAATCGAAATTGTGAATGAAAATCAGAGTAAGGTGGGCACTGCCCACCCTACTGGAATTAATCAATTAGTTATAGTTAATCTCAGTAAGATGCATTACACTTAATAAGGGCTAATATCATAATAAAAAGTTTCGCAGTGTGATATTTTAGGCTAACTGAAATATTTTACTGTGGTAGCTATATATATATAAACACGCTCAAGTTATCAAATTCGCTTGTGCAATCCAAAAAACCAGAGAAAATAGATTTTAATAACGAGTACCCGTGTCCTTGTCGTCGTCGGGGACAGTTAACTGCAATTACGCTGACAGAAGCTTTTGGCTGCGACCGTTGTCAGCGGATTTTCGTCGTCGAAGATAGCGGTTATGTTTTAGAAGAACTTTCAACCACGTATCCTTATAAAAAGGCTTGGCGTTGGTCGGGTAACGCTTGGAGCGTTGTTCATCCTAAAATGGGAGAAAGTTACTTACCTGTAGCGCTAGGCATTATTTTTGTGCTAGTGGTTATATGGCTACCATTGGCATTACGTTTGGCAAACACATCAAGTTGGGTTGCCTGGGCAATGCTAGCGGTACTATTAGCGCTTTTACCTGCACTAATGTTGTGGTTGACCCATAGACCGTAATCCCAGATGAGTGTTGATGCTTTTGATGACGTACCTGAAGTAATGCGTATTGCGATGCGCGCTTATAATGCTTCTTTACGTTTAGGTATAACAAAGGGAATAGACCGCAGTCGCGCTGTGCTGGCAATGGCACGAGCGCTGAATAATGCATTTGATGATATTTTGGAGGCTAACACCCTTGACTTAGAAGCCAGTCGAGAAATGGCGGTACCTGAGTTAATTTTAGATTGGCTAAAATTAACTCCAGAACGTTTGGAAGCAGCAGTTGATATTTTGCAGCGTTTAGGAGAGTTACCCGACCCTTTGCGACGTGTCAGAACTGCTGACTATCAGCTTGATGATTCTCAGACTTATTCGCATTTAATGCCATTGGGTGTAATCGCTTTTATTTATGAGGCATTTCCAGAATTAGGTGCCATTGCTGCTGCGATGTGTATTAAAACAGGTAATAGCATTATTCTTAAAGGCAGTACCGAATCGAGTCATTCCAATGCTGCAATAGTCGATGTCCTGCAAAATGCCATCTTAGATAAAGGTTTACCAGTTGGAAGCATTGAGCTAATAACCAGTGAACACGGCGCCTCGTTACGTGATTTAATAACCCAAGACAAATATTTAAATTTGGTAATACCTTATGGACGTCCAAGTTTCGTGCAGCAAGTCGTGCGTACTTCAACAGCGCCTGTACTAAAATCAGCAATGGGTAACTGCTATGCATATTGGTCACTCAACAGCAGCTTAGAAATGCTGAGGGGAATAATTGTAGATAGTCACTCTAGCGAACCAGACCCAGTTAACGCTATAGAAAAAGTACTAGTACACCGTCAAACTTTACCATCATCACTAACAACTCTATTCAACAGCTTGAAAGAAAAAGGTTTTGATATTAAAGGTGATGAAGAACTAACGGCAGCTTTTGGACAACTACAACTTGCTAGTGACAACGAATGGGGTAATCCATATTTAAACAAAACTGTTGCATTCAAACTCGTTGATAGCTTAGAAATAGCCATCAACTGGATAAATCAATACAGTAGTGGACATGCTGACTGCATTGTGACAGAATCTTATCAAGAAAGTCGGCAATTTGCACTTGGTGTAAATAGTGCTTCCACATACGTCAACGCATCCCCACGTTTTTCGCGCAACACATCTCGTAGTGACGCTGTATTCTTAGGAATGTCAAATCAAAAAGGACACCGACGCGGAATCATTAACCTCGAAAGTCTAACAACAGTTAAACACATCGTTCAAGGCAACGGAAGATTTTAGTTAAAATTTAAGGGCGGGCAAAAATGCCCACCCTACAAGAAGGAGGTAATTTACTCCTGTGTAGAAGCTTTTAGCTTGTGCGAAGTATAATAAACCTTGTTACCTTTATCAGGTACAAAATGACACTCAGCCGCAGAACGCCAAAGTGACTTCCAAATTGGTTCGTTTGACTCGAAGAAGTAATCACCCATTATTGGTTTAATAGCCGCAGTAGCCTTCTTCAAATTGTAATGCGGCATATTTAAGAAGATATGGTGTGCGACGTGAGTCCCAATATCGTGATGAATGTTGTTGATAAAACCATAATCACGGTCAATTGAAGAAATGGCGCCTTTCAAAAAAGTCCACTCATCACCACGATACCAAGGAATAGTAGGTTCAGTGTGGTGTAAAAATGTGACCAAATCCAACCAAATTACAAATACTAAATAAGGCCCCAAATAATACTTAACAAACCACATGAAGCCAAATTGGTAAGTTAAGAATCCTAATAAACCTACCATAGCACTCCAACAAACAGTGCTAGTAATAACATCCCACTTTTCACTTGGCTTGAATAAGGAACTACTGGGAAGGAAATGCGAACCTGTTTTACCAGGAGAGCGCATAAACAAGTAAATTGGGTACGCTAGCAAAAATATATAGTGTCGTCCAAGCTTAGTGATAAAACCAGACTCGTTATATTCTGACTCACTCGAAGGATACCAGCTTTCATCATTTTCAAGACTACCCGTATTTTTGTGGTGAGTGCGATGGCTAATTCGCCAACCGTGATACGGTACCAAAATTGGTGTATGGCAAATATGACCCATTAAATCATTCAGCCACTTATACTTAGAAAAAGATTGGTGTCCGCAGTCATGTCCGACAACAAATAGTGCCCAGAACATTGTCCCTTGCATTACCCAAAATATTGGGAAAAATAGCCAAGAGTCAAAATGGTAAGCTACTGCATAAAGTAGTCCTATAACTGCAATGTCACGAAAGAAATAATACATCGATTTCACAACACTAGGTTGAAAGCATTCTGCTGGAATTGCTGCTTTCAAATCTCCAAGAGTGAAAGGGAGAGTTGTTTCTACTGGCGACTTTAAGCCTTGTTGATTGCTGGAAGAAATTATTGTATCTGTCACTTGATTTTGCTGTTCGTAAAATTCAAACGTGAAAAGAAAGCAAATTGCAATCGTTCACACTTTTGATAAATATAATTAGCCTTTAGTATTATTAGCACTATATTGGTCAAATGACAAATACCATTTCCTATAAGTCATCTGAATTATTTACATCAAAGTATGCTTATTATAAATTTCTGGTAAAGCTGTATATAAACATAGCCGTATCACACACTTCTTAGGCGCCGAATAAACTATAATAACTCAATTATTCAAATATTTCTTTTTGCACATATAGTTAAGCAGTAGGTTGGGTGGAGCGATAGCAGAACCCAACCTACGAAGCAACTACGAAGCAACCAAATCAAGATTACTTTCGGCGCCGGAACCTAAAGTTTTTAGTAAACTATAATTTGCTGCTAGTGCTTGTGCCAAAGTTGGATAAACATTATATTGTACATCAAACTCAGCGCAAACCTCAGCTAAGATAGGAGCTATTTTTGGGTAATGAATATGGCAAATATGAGGAAGTAAATGATGGATGACTTGATAATTAAGACCCCCAACGTACCAATTAATAAAAGCGTTCTCAGGTGCAAAATCTACAGTTGTTTTCACTTGTGATATTGCCCATTCATCATCAACTTGGTTTGATTGAGGTGATGGTTCAATAAATTGCGCTGGTTCTAAAACATGAGCTAGCGAAAACACATTACCTATCATTAAACCATACGTCATGTAAGTAATACAAAATCCAACAATTGTCTCAATAAAACTATATCCTAACCAAATAGGAAGTCCAATAAACAGCCACAACCAAACCACTTTACCTGTTAAAAGTATAAGTATTTGCTTAGTATTTATAGGAATTATGTGATTATGATACTTACGCTTGAATAAAATTATCTCAACATCACTAAAAGACCAATAGAAAGGAAGAAACATGTATATAAAATTGATATATATGTGCTGGAACTTGTGGTACCACTTCCTTTCTAAGTGAGGAGTCATCCGCACTAACCCATCTCCATAAATATCAACATCATGACCTAAAATATTAGTATACGTATGATGAAGAAAATTGTGCCTAAATTTCCATAGATAACTCGAAATTCCAATTACATCATAAATCAAACCAATTAAATAATTAACAGATTTATGATTTGAGTAACCACCGTGATTTGCATCATGACCCACACTAAAACCAACACCAGCAATTCCTAACCCAAGTACAATACATGCAATTAATTTAATCAACAGTATTGATGGACTAAAAAGAATAAAAGTCCAAGTACCAATTACCCATCCTAAAATAACTACCGTCTTCCAATACATTGCAAGGTTATCACGTTTCGCTATTTGTTTCGATTCAAAATAATCATCAACTTTTTCGTTAAGTCTTTTTCTAAAACCAATATTTTTAGCATAAGTTACTCTTGTTTGCGTTGCTATCATCATCTACTAGCCACTAATTGGTCAATCAAGCTATTTGCTAGATATCTTGACATTATCTACGTAGAAATGCAAGGTTGGGTGGAGCGTATAGCAAAACCCAACCTACAAAGTTATGGAGTAACTAAATCAAGAGTACTATTGGCGCCGGAACCCAAAGCTTTCAATAAACCGTAATTTGCTGCTAATGCTTCGGTAAAAGTTGGGTAAACATAATACTGCACGTCAAACTCAGCGCAAACCTCCGCTAAAATGGGAGCGATTTTAGGATAATGTATGTGACATACTTGAGGAAATAAATGATGAACAACTTGGTAATTCAAACCACCTAAATACCAATTTAAGAAAGCATTCTTTGGTGCAAAATCAACAGTTGTCTTAACTTGTGAAACAGCCCATTCATCATCAACACAATTAGACTGTGGGTCAGGTTCAACAAATTCTGCTGGTTCCAAGACGTGAGCAAGCATAAATACATTGCATATCAACAAACCATAAGTCATGTAAGCAATGCTAAATCCAATAAATGCCTGAATCGGAGTATATCCTGCAGCTATTGGAATTATAAAGAAAATTCCTAACCAAACAACCTTACCTACGAGTAAAGTAAATATTTCTTTAAAATTGACAGGTACTACATGGTCATGATACTTACGCTTAAACAAAATTATGTGTACATCAGCTAAAGACCAGTAGAACGGAATAATCGCATAAATAAATGATACAAATAAATGCTGAAACCTTTGATAAGGCTTATGCTCCATAACAGGAGTCATTCGTACCAATCCGTCACCATGTATTTCTACGTCGTGACCTAAAATATTAGTAAAAGTATGATGAAGATAATTATGGCGATATCTCCATAAATAGCTGGAAAGACCTATTACATCATAAATCAAACCAATAAATCTATTAACAGATTTTTTACTTGAGTAACCACCGTGGTTGGCATCATGTCCAACACTAAAACCTATACCAGCAATTCCTGCTCCTAATACAATACATCCAATTATTTTTACCCAAATAACTGCTGGTCCAAACAATGTAAAAGTCCAAGCACCAATTACCCAGCCTAAAATCACTGCTGTCTTAAAATACATTGCAGCATTATCGCGCTTTGAAATATTATTCGATTCAAAATACTCATCAACTCGCTGATTGAGTCTTTTTCTAAAACCAAGATTCTTAGTATAAGTTACTCGTGTTTGTGGTTGCGTTTGTGCTTGTGTTTGTGTCTGTGTTTGTGTTTGTGTCTGGGTTTGTGCTTGTGTCATGTATTTTTTGTTAGTTTATATTTTTCTTGTGGGGTGGGCATCCTTGCCCGCCCTGGATAAAGAACGGGCAAGGATGCCCATTCCACAATATTCCACAATATTCCACAATATTCCACAAGAATGACTAGGGTATATTTGCTCAGAAGATATTGTCTATTTACCAGCTTCGTACTGCTTAAAAGTTAGATAACCATTATCTTCTTTGTATAGCTGACACTCATCAGTCAACCGCTTCATTAAAGACCATGAGAAACGACATTCATCATGGAGATACGTATTCCAATTTTCTTTAATGCTGCGGTAGGCCTTCCGCAAATTATAAGAAGGAATTGCTGTTGAAATATGGTGTGGTACGTGAACGTTAATGTCGTGACACAAAAACTCTACCCAGGCTGGATAATCACAATGAATAGTACCCGCTAACTGAGCAATTGCTTCGTTCCACTTCCAGCGATTTTCAAATGGTACATCCGGCGCCGTATGGTGAACGTAAGTAAAAGTACTCATCCAGAAATGATAAACTAACCAAGGCACTAGCCAAAATTTCACAAATCCCCAAATTCCAGTTGTAAAAATCAACGCTGGAAAAGCTATTGCCGCAAATATTGTTACAACTGCAACTGATAATTTAACTTTAGGACGGTCTTTCTCTAGAAAATTCTCGGCGTTAAAATGTATCAACGCCCAATGACCTATAGAACCGACCCACCACAATTTGTTTGTTAAAAACGTTTTCAGAATTAGGCGCCATGTTGGACTACTGCTTTCAAACATCTCTGGTCTAATTGGATGCCAAGCATTATCAAAATCAAGCTTATTAGTATGTTTATGGTGATAATTGTGACCAACACGCCAAGCATGAAATGGGTAAATTAACGGTAAAAATGCTATGTGCCCTACTAAATCATTAACCCAGCGACGGTTTGAGAATGAGCGGTGTCCACAATCATGCCCAATTACAAAAAAGCCTGTGAGTGCAGTTCCTGTAAAAATCCATGCAAGTGGTAAAAGATACCAAGGAGAAACTACCAAACTTGCATATCCCAAAGCCACCATTAGCACATTTATAATCACCCCCGTCCATGCTTTGCGACTATCCTTTTGGAAACACTCGCGCGGGATGGATTTGATAATATGCTTTAGCTTTAGGCTATCTTGACCAAAACTATCAGGGACGATAGTCTGAGTGCTTTTGCGAGACTCTTCGCTCTTAACTATTGATACTGTCATGAATACTAAATTATGAAAAACTCCCCACAATCAAGAGTTATGAGTTATGAGTTATGAGTAATGAGTGCTGAGTGCTGAGTGCTGAGTTATGACTTTTAACTCCTAACTTCTAACTCCTAACTCCTGACTTTTAACTCCTAACTTGTAACATCTTGAGTAAAGTTTTGTTAAGGTCGCGATTTGGATTATATCAATAAAATCGCAATTTTCGCGACATTTTAAACCCCCGTTGATAAAGCGGGGGATAGATTGCAAGCAGATTATTTTATGCTGCGGAACCTGACTGCTTTTTCGGCGCCAGTTTAATGTTTGTTGCTAAACCAAGCATTTGTAAAACTTGAATAACTATCCAAGTAAAATCAATTTCCCACCATTCCAAACCGTGACGAGCAGAGTACTGGTACGCATGATGGTTATTGTGCCAACCTTCACCATAAGTTAGTAAAGCAACCCACCAACAGTTGGTGGAATGGTCGCCAGAATCATATGTTTTGTAACCAAACTTATGAGTAGCGCTATTAACAAACCAAGTAAAGTGCCATACAAGTACAAGGCGAACAAAAATACCCCATACAACAAATGACCACCCACCGATAGCTAGTAAAGTTAAGCCCAGAGCGACCTGAAGCAAAATCATATTTTTTTGCAAAAACTGGTAAACTGGGTCTTCGCCTATATCTTTTGTGAAGCGAGGTACATCAGCAAAGGCAGGAGACCTATAAAACATCCAGCCGATATGACTCCACCAAAAACCTTTGTTAGAGTCATGCGGGTCTTTTTCTTGGTCAGAGTGTAAATGGTGGATGCGGTGTAAACCAGCCCAATCAATGGGTCCACCCTGACATGAAAGGGTGCCACAAAAAGCGAGAAAATATTCAAGCCACTTGGGCGTTTGAAAACTGCGGTGGGTAATTAAACGGTGAAATCCAAGGGTAATGCCAAGGCAACCCGTTAGCCAATAAAGGAACACAAATACGCCGACTGCTTGCCAGCTAAAGTTACTCGGAAGTAGAGCGAACAAGGCACCAACGTGCAAGCTAGAGAAAAATAAAATGTGGACCCAATTAAGTCCGGATTTGGTTGATGTAGCAATTGTCATGCAGTATCCTAAATGGGATTTAAAAGCGCGAAAACAAAGTAATTTGTTGTTCAGGTTCAGCGTACCTATATTGAGCATAGCTTTTATCTGCCATGCGCTAGAAATCCACAAAGTAGTAAATTTATTGTGAATGAGGGACTAATGAACAGCTTGGAGCAGCTGCGGGACGCAGAACAGGCACTGTTACAGATTTTTTCTGGAATTGACGCAACAGTCAAGCAAAATCTGACTAGAGTGCTAAATTCTTTTCGCGATTATAGTGTTGGGGCGCACCATTTCGCAGGTGTCACAGGATACGGACACGATGATATTGGGCGCGAAACTTTAGATAAAGTCTTTGCTACAGTCATGGGTGCCGAAAAAGCTGCAGTGCGGGTACAGTTTGTTTCGGGAACTCATGCTATCGCTTGCGCCTTATTTGGTGTGCTTCGTCCTGGTGATGAAATGCTAGCCGTAGCAGGCGCCCCTTATGACACTTTAGAAGAAGTCATTGGTTTACGGGGTAGCTCTCAAGGCTCCCTTATAGAGTTTGGCATAACTTATCGTCAATTGGATCTAACATCTGAAGGGACGATTGATTGGTCTGCTTTGAGCCAAGGTATAAAACAAAACACTCGCCTTGTTCTTATCCAGCGTTCCTGCGGTTATTCTTGGCGCCCAAGTTTATCAGTTGAAGAAATCGGGAAAATAGTTACTATCGTCAAACAACAAAACCCCAACACAGTTTGTTTTGTTGACAACTGCTATGGCGAATTTATCGAAACACAAGAACCAACGCACGTTGGCGCTGACTTAATGGCAGGCTCTTTAATTAAAAACCCAGGTGGTACCATAGTCACCGCTGGGGGTTATGTAGTAGGACGTGCCGACTTAGTAGAAATGGCAGCATGTCGTCTCACAGCACCAGGTATTGGCAGTGAAGGAGGCGCCACCTTTGACCAGCTAAGATTGCTGTTTCAAGGATTATTCTTGGCGCCGCAAATGGTGGGAGAAGCAATGAAAGGTACTCACCTTACTGGTTACGTATTTGACAGACTAGGCTATCCTGTCAACCCAGCCCCAATGGCGCCGCGTCGCGACGTAATTCAAGCAATTAAACTAGGTTCAGCCAAAAAACTAATCGCCTTTTGTAAAGCCATCCAGCAAAACTCACCCATCGGTTCCTACCTCGACCCCATCCCCGACCAAATGCCTGGTTACGAGAGTCAAGTAGTCATGGCAGGAGGAACATTCATCGAAGGTAGCACCCTAGAATTCTCCGCCGACGGACCACTACGCGAACCCTACATAGTATATTGCCAAGGCGGCACACACTGGACACACATCTCCATCGCCCTAGAAGCAGCCATCGAAGCCGTCGGCCCATCGCATTTGTAGGTTGGGTGGAGCGCAAATGCGGAACCCAACTACTGGTTCGTGTCATTAATTCTGGGGTGTAGGATAAGCGTACAATTGTATGGTGGGCAATGCCCACCTTACTACCAACAATCCAAAACTTTTGACACGAACCACTACCTGTAATCTTCTATGTTGGGTTCCGTTCCTCCACCCAACCTACAATAATAAAACCTCAGTAAAGTTAAAGTAGTAAAACAATTGCTCTATTACTTTAGCCTGACCATAATTAACGAAGTATCAAATATTATTTAATGTTTTAAGTAAACGATAAATTTGTATTGGTTATAGATATTTAGAAAACAGAATAATGTAAAAAATATTACATACAAACAGTACGGACGCGATTTATTGCGTCTGTATAACAAAGAAAAACTGTTACAATAGTTACACTTTATTTGTTTCTTATCATACTTTAGTCTTAGTGGTATTTATGGCGAAGGTGAGAGGTAATTAGCGCTACAAAATGAAAATGTAATTAGTGTTAAGGGAATAAATTTTACAGCTTCTATAAAGCACCACTAATTTCATGCAAAGTATTTCAATTGAGCTACCTCGCATTGACTCCGAGGGAAAAAACCGATATTTACAAGAGAATACCGCGCCCAGTGACAACTACGACATTGCCGAAAAGCAGTTTGTGCAGTTACTGGCTGTTGAAAATTTAGACAAGCAGTTAAATATAAACCCTGACATTGCGAAAGAATTCGAGTTCGCTTTAGCTACAGCGTTAACAGCCGCATATGATGGCGCCCAAGACTATCAAGCACATCGCTTCCTTCAGCGAATTCTTTACAGAATAAATCGTTTGTATCTTTTTTGGTACGATGATTTACAAAATTACGAAAACGAACGCTCTTTGTACTTGCAGCAAGTTCGCAATAGCATAGAGACAGCTTGGCAAAAATGGGAGTTAGCACAAATAGATGTTGAGTCATTACAAAAAGTTGATGTCAAGCAAGCATTAATTGACCGCGTAGCTTATGATTTAAATCCAGAAATTTCTGAAGGAAGTCGTTACATTCGTGAGGAAATGAGCGTTGAAGGATATAAACATTTACTTGCTATAGGCTCATTTGATGGATTAGTCGAAGGTAGTCGTTTATCACGCATTCTTGGCGGCACAGCAAACCCCATTCAATGTACATTAGTGAAAGTATTGCTTGAAGAATACGGTAATGGTCGCTTCAACCGTAAACACTCAACATTTTTTGCGGCTATGCTTAATGAATTTGATTTAAATACCGAGCCAGAAGCTTACTTCGACTTGGTTCCTTGGGAAGTTTTAGCATGTGCAAATCATAATTTTTTAACTACAGAACGCAAACGTTATTACCTTCGTTATTCAGGCGCCTTAACGTACTTCGAGGTAGCAGGTCCCAGCGCATATCGTAATTATTTAACCGCAGCACAAAGACTTAATTTGTCAGATGCAGCAATGGGTTACTGGGAACTCCACATTCGTGAAGACGAACGTCACGGTCAATGGATGCTCGACGATGTGGCATTACCCCTAGCAGAACTTTATCCCAACAACGCATGGGAACTACTACTTGGATATGACCAAGAAAAATTAATGGGCGACCGCGCTGCTTTATCAGTCGTCAAATCAATCCGCCAAGCTGAAACCCTTTAGTAAGGTGGGCAGTGCCCACCCTACGTTTCCACATTTCTAACTTCTAACTCCCAACCCCTAACATCATGAAAGATATTTTTTACTGCCCAGAAGAATCTAACTTTTACTCCAACTGTTTAGAGAACTTCGTTTTAAGAAACCGTCAAAACTTTAAATATATAGTTGAATTTGGTTCAGGTGATGGTAGTCCTGTAATTTGCTCTTTACTACGGAATAAATTTGCAGGTTTAATACATGGATTTGAGTTAAATACCGATGCATGGAAAGCAGCGAATTTAACTATTGACGAATATAGCCTAACCGACAAATATATAATAGATAACTCTAGCCTGTTTGAATCAAATCAAAGTCAATCTGAATGTCTCGTCTCTAACCCTCCTTATCTACCCGCACCAGACGAAGACATCTATATGCCATTACTTTTTGGTGGAACCGACGGCGCCGCCATTACAAACAAGCTGCTAACATTAGGATACGAAAACGTTTTAGTACTAGTATCTAGCTATTCTAATCCCATCAGCACCATAGAACAAGCAAAAGCCAACGGTTACTCAGTTAACAAATTTACTGTATTACCTATCGAATTTGGCTACTACAGTTCAGAACCAAAAGTCAAAAACCACATTGAAGAAATGCGTAGCAAAAAAACAGCATTTTATTCAGGTGACTACTACTTCCTAGCTGGAGTTTTATTTACCAAACAAGAAGAATCAAACGTAGACCTTTCCAAAGAGCTATCCCAAGTACTAACAGGTATATAATTGTCTTGTACACAATTGTCATTCTGAGCGTAGCGTAGAATCTTATTAATCTTCAAACTTACAAAGATGTTTCACTACGTTCAACATGACAGATGTACGTTCAACATGACAGATGTATGTTCAACACGACAGATGTACGTTCAACACGACAAGAGGCTTGACTAGTATTACAAATAGCACAAACATATTGTATTTTGGTTGATTTATGCGTTATATTCCGATTTGCAGACGCAATAAGTAAAATCAGATTGGACACATACTTTACAGCATCGTATCTTACACTTCAACTAAATTCATATTACACCCGAACATACGGCGCCATGTACCTGGGTGACAGCTTGAATTTAATTCAATCAATACAAAATGACAGTATAAATTTAATTTTAACTTCACCTCCTTTTCCATTAACACGTAAGAAAGAATATGGAAATGAAAGTGCGGAAAAATACATAGAATGGTTCTTACCCTTTGCCCACGAATTTAAGCGCGTTTTAGCTGAAAACGGCTCTTTTGTATTAGATTTAGGCGGCGCCTATCTTCCAGGAAACCCAATACGCAGTATTTATCAATACGAACTATTAGTAAAACTGTGTAGAGAAGTCGGGTTTTATTTAGCACAAGAATTCTTTCATTACAACCCAGCACGCTTACCAACACCAGCCGAGTGGGTCAATGTCCGGCGCATTCGCGTTAAAGACTCAGTAAATGTTGTCTGGTGGCTCTCAAAAACCCCCAACCCACGAGCAGATAATCGTAAAGTTCTCAAACCATACAGCGAGAGTATGAAAAACTTACTCAAAAATGGGTACAAAGCCAAACTACGTCCCAGTGGTCATGATATTTCAACCAAATTTCAAAAAGATAATGAAGGCGCCATTCCACCGAATTTACTCGAATTTGCCAACACCGAATCTAACACTCCATATTTAAAACGCTGTAAACAAGCCGATATTAAACCACACCCGGCACGCTACCCGTCAGGATTCGCAGAATTTTTTATCAAATTCCTCACCTCGGAAGGCGACATCGTGCTAGACCCCTTTGCAGGCTCCAACACTACAGGCTTTGTCGCCGAAACACTACGGCGCCAATGGCTTAGTTTTGAACTGAATGAAGACTATGTAAAAGGCAGCCAGTATCGTTTCGATGATTAATTTAAAATTTTAATAGAATATTTATACTAATTTTTATGATTTTTTCGGAATTTATAAGGTAAGATAGATGTACTATCAATTTATAGATAAATAGCCTTTTTCCAAGCTAGTCAGGTTGCCGACAACATTTATATGCGTCGGTAATCTCACTCGTAGCTATAAATATTCAATCAAGCACATCCCTTGTCAAAGGGACTCATATACCTATGGTAACAACAATCAGGGTCGCAGCACCCTCAATTCGTGTATCCAAAATTGCCTATAAGTCTCCTTTTATACATCCGTTAGCACGATTTGTGACAGAGGAAGCTATCGCGATGATGTTCAACATTCAAATTGAGGAAATAAAGCGAATTGACTGTTATTGCTACGTAGCTTACGTTCATGGTGCTAATCTCAGTAGATTTATCAGTTACGCCGATTTTCCTCCCCCACCTGTTGCTGGGGCAAACTTTTCTCAGGTTTTTTGGCGTTGGCGCCGTCGTTGGAAAAAGCGTTGGAACAGTAAATATGCCCCAGATTGGTGGCAAAATTATTACATCGATCAAATACAGCAAAGTAATAGCTCTGAGTATTTGCTTGAGTGGTGGAAGATGTTAATCTTGATAAAGTCCGCATTATCCGCTGAAGCTTGGCTAAAAATCACACAAACAATTCAAGCTAACAAGGCTTTTTTAAAGAGTTTGTGAAAAGTATCACATGCAGCTGGCTTTACATTTGGAGGCGGTGTAAATAAAAATAATAAATTAGTATTCAAAGAAATTTCCTGAAATCAGTCGCTATAGGCCGAGATTAGGGAATATATTCATTATTTAAGAGGGGAGATAAAGCGATGAAGGATGTATATCTGTTAGCAGCGGGAGTGTTGACAGGATTGGCAGTGCCCACATCAGCTTTACCTCAGTTGTCAATTGCCCAACAAGATGCACCATTACCTATAGACATCAACGTTGGTTCGCAGTCGCAGCAGTCCCACGCCACCCAAAACCAATTACCACCACTTGCAACTCCCGAAAATTCCGCACCTGAATTTAGTAACCCAGTTAGTAACCCAAGTAATTCAGTGGCGCCTAGTAGAATTACGCAGCCCAGCGCCACCAGACCATTATCTGGAAGTCAACTATATTACCAACGATTAGCAGCCTTAAGACTTGGCACAATTTATACTCGACTAGCATCAGTAAGATCAACCCAGCAGCCCGATGGTAGAAAAAGTCAGCTATCTTACGAAGACTGGAAAGGACTACTAGCCCTAGAAGCGCGCGCAATGTCAGATGGTCAAGGAGATAATCGTCTTAGCGTATTAGTCGGAGACTCCTTAAGCATGTGGTTCCCTAAAGACAAACTACCTTCAGGGAAACTATGGTTAAATCAAGGAATTTCTGGAGACACCTCAGCAGGCGTATTAAAAAGAATATCAGCCTTCTCCAAAACAAGACCCGACGTAATTTACCTCATGGCAGGAATAAACGACCTGCGTCGAGGTGCCACAGACGAAACAATATTACGTAATCATCGCCGCATCATTCGCCGTCTGCGCGAAGAACATCCGATGACACAAATCATCGTTCAATCAATCTTACCAACACGCCTACCAACAATACCCAACACCCGCATCCGTAATATCAACCAAAAACTCTCAACTATCGCCAAACAAGAAGGCGCCAACTACCTAAACATTCACCACTGGTTCACCGACTTTCAAGGCAACCTCCGTCAAGAACTAACAACCGACGGCTTACACCTCAGTCTCAACGGTTACGAAGTCTGGCAAGCAGCCATCCAACAAATCGAAACCAAAAACGCCCTAACAAAAGCAAAACGCCTCAAAAAAGTATAATCCCCTCTTGTGGAACAGGCATCCCTGCCTGTTCCTTCAAGTCATTCTTTTTACCACAGAGTTACACAAACCACAGAGAGAAGAGTATAAGAGATTTAAGACTGGCGCCAATAGTTAGGTAGCTTTTGCCGTCAGAATGCCTATGCAGTAATATATAAACAATTTAAATAAAAACAAATAGACAAGTATGAATAAGTTAAAAGCCTGTAGCCTTAGTATTTTAGCATCAACATTCATATTATCTCAACCCAGTACAGCATCAGTCCTCACGCCACCCCCATTAGAAACGCAAGTCAAAGAAGTATCAGGCTGGTTTACAGGTTTATTTAATAACTTTCAGCAAGTCACAAATAATCCCAATATTCCGCTCATTACCATGTCAAATTGTAAAGTCCGGTTATCAGATGCATTACCCAATCAAGACACAGAGACTATCTTTTTAGAACAAAAAAGCTCGGCTTTTCAACGTACCAGTTTTTACTCATTTAACAAAGGAAATTCCGCAGTAAACCTTGACGTTCGCCCCTTCATTAACCCAAGTATTGTGAATGGGTTATGCGATAAACCCGAATTAGAAAGAGTAGTAACTAGCAATAACATATCGACTGCTGCATGTAATCTTTTACTATTATGGGAACCGCAACGCTATGTTGGTAACAATGCACCTAACGGTTGCCCTACAAGCACAGGAGGTAAAGTAGTTTCCAAAGTAACTATATTTGATAATGGTGTTAATTCTCTAGACCAAATATTTAATGCACAAGGTAATTTATTAGTCGCCACACCAATAGAATATCGAAAAGTCAGTATACCTGAATCTTCTATTCCTTGGGGAATTTTAACAATAGGAATAGGTCTTACCGTCAGAAAAATTAAAGATAAACGCAAGAAGAAACTTTTCAAAAGAAAACTAATAAAAAGACCTATTAATATAGACCGCCGAAACTTGAAAAATATACGCATACAAACTAAATTTATGACCTAAACATCAAGAAACACAGATGTACGGGCGGGTTAACCCATATCCCGGATTAAAAATCAAAAATCTCGTAAACCCGCCCCCTATTGCCATTTAAACAACACCAAAGCGTAAAGAATCGCACATAAAAATAAATTTAAGATTTCTTTAATCCAGCCTAACAACTCGGCATGAACTACCTGTGACGATTATTTAAATTTTTTAATGATTCACCTGCTTATCCGTTACATCCGTTCTATCCGTTGCCAACTTCTTCCTCGAAGCCAAAAACTTCAAAAACTCCGTCAAACGCTTAACTCCACTCAGCGTTACCAAAGTTAAAAAAGCTGCGAGCAAAGCCATTTGCCATAAACCGCAACCTATCGCAGCTCCTAAACCTGCCGAAAGCCATATCGATGCTGCCGTCGTCAGTCCCCGCACTCTTAGCGATTTTGATTCTCTGGGTGATTCATGTAATATTAATCCGGCGCCTATAAATCCTACACCAGTTGATACACCTTGAATTGTCCTACTTAGCGCATTGGCTGCATTCTCAATATCACTACCAGCTTGTAAAGGAATCATTACAAACAGTGCAGACCCCATGCTTACCAACATAAAAGTTCGCATTCCTGCTGCTCTACCACCTTTTTGTCGATTCAAACCAATAATGCATCCAACAAAAAGGGCTAAAACTAGTCTTGTTCCTATTTCCACCCAATCATCAGAACTAACAAACATCGCACTCATTATTCCCTCTTAATCTTAAGTTAACCAATATATAATCTTTTCACCTGTAATACATACCTAGCAAGAATGAGAGTAGACTCTAAAAGCTTGTCTTTAGGCTGAATTCAGCTGACTTGACAGATTTTATTTTTATACTACAATTATATTACATAGTGAAATTTATCAAGTGTGGGTGGTGGTAAAAAATAATATGAGTATTTTAAAAGTTGAAGTTGTAAAAATTAGTGAAATTAAGCATCATCCCAATGCTGATAGATTAGATATTGCTCTCTTTGAAGGAATGGCATATCAAGTTATTACAGCCAAAGGTAACTTTAAAGTAGGCGATTTAGCATATTACTTTCCTATCGATAGCGTTATTCCAGAGCAGTATTTAGATGAATTTGGAATTCGCAGCTATTACTCAAAAAAACTACGTGCGGCAAAACTGCGAGGAATTTTTTCTGAAGGTTTATTGATAAGAGTTGGCGCCAATTTTACAGGTCAACTTGGTGACGACTATACCGAGCATTTTGGTGTGACTAAATATGAATATCCTATTCCACGTGGAATGAGTGGAGAAATGGAAAATCATATTGGACAATATAAATTTCCAAGTCCTGAAAACATCAAACGCTATAAAGATGTATTCGTTGACGGAGAAGAAGTCGTAGTTACCGAAAAAGTACACGGCACAAACTTCACTGTTTTAGTCGATGATGAGGGAGTGGTTAAAATTGGCAGTCACAACTACTTTTGGAAAAATAGCGAAGCCAATAAAAATCTAGTTTATATTCGTGCATACCATGAAAACCCAGCTTTACAACAATTACCAGTAAACACCCAAGTCTTTGGAGAAATATATGGTGTACAAGACATTAAATATGGTTTAAGCAACGGTAAAATTGCGATTGTCTTATTTGCAGTACGTCGTGGTAGTGAATTCATGAACTACGATGAATTTGTCGAATTTTGTAACTCACACTCCCTTCCTACAGTACCTCTGCTTTACCAAGGCGCCTATAGTTGGGAAACAGTATCACAATTCAACAATAAAGACAGCGTTCTTTGTCCAAGTTGTATGATGGAAGGAGTAATAATTCAACCAGTACAAGAAAAAACACATCCAGAAATTGGACGAGTAGTAATCAAATTAATTAGTGATAGATATCTGCTCCGTAAAGATGGTACTGAGTTACATTAATGTAGAGACGTGATATATCACGTCTCTTTCTATATCTATAATTGTTATAACAATGCAAACTATTCTTTTTCTATGCACGGGTAATTACTACCGTAGTCGCTTTGCAGAACACTTGTTCAACTACCTCGCGCGTAAACATAAACTCAACTGGCAAGCTGACTCACGCGGTTTGGCACTAGAACGTGGTGTCAATAACGTTGGCGCCATTTCTCACTATGCCAAAACAGCACTAGCGCAAAAAGGAATTATACTACTTGATGAACAACGCTTTCCCCAAAGTGCCCTGCTAGAAGATTTCCACTCATTTACCAAAGTCATCGCTATCGACGAAGAAGAACACCGTCCACTCATGACCGAACGCTTTCCACAGTGGGTTGATAATATAGAGTATTGGTTAGTCCACGATATCGATAAAACTGGTGTAGATGAAGCTTTAGGACAAATCGAAGCTAATGTTATTAATTTGATTGACAAATTAGAGAAAAAATCCCAAGGCTAATGTGTTGCATTAGAACTTTCAAATTAAAAATACTCCAAATCTTCTGATAATTATCAAGAAGGTGGAGTTATTTTTACATCTTTTGTTAATATTATTATGAACTCTTAACACTGCTTAATAAAAATTTATGTTATTAAAAAAATAAGCATCTACCTTTTGATAGATATTATCTGAATTTGCATTATCTAAAGGTAGAGGTGATAATAGCCGTTTTAAATAGATAATTATAAAAAATATTTTGGGTTGCAACTTAAACGTATTTACGTACTTTATCTAAATAAAATTTCTGTTCTAAAACTTAGGCATTAGAAATATATTGAGCTTATTGACCAAAAATGACGACCTTACAAAGCGCTAGCGACACAGATAGTCTCGACCTTAAACAGCTATTAAGAACTCTTGCAGAAGTCAAGAAAGGCAACTTTAGTTCACGAATGCCTCTTGACCACACTGGAGTTGCCGGAAAAATTGCTGACACTCTCAATGACATTATTGAAATGAACGAACGTATGGCAATGGAGTTAGAGCGTGTCAGTACTGTTGTTGGTAAAGAAGGTAAAATTTCTGAGCGCGCGTCTATTGGCAATGTTAGAGGCGCCTGGAAAAGTTCGATTGATTCAGTGAATGCTTTAATTAGCGACTTAGTACAACCAACAGCAGAAACGACACGTGTAATTAGAGCAGTTGCAAACGGTGATTTATCACAAACCGTCCCTACAGAAATTGATGGTAAACCACTACAAGGAGAATTTCTGCAAACAGCTACCATTGTAAATACAATGGTGACACAACTTAATTCTTTTTCTTCAGAGGTAACACGGGTTGCGCGCGAAGTTGGAACAGAAGGTAAGTTAGGTGTACAAGCAGAAGTTCCTGGTGTAGCAGGAACATGGAAAAATTTAACTGATAACGTAAATTTAATGTCCGGCAATCTCACAGCACAGCTACGCAACATTGCGGATGTGACAACTGCGGTTGCAAATGGTGATTTATCGAAGAAAATTACTGTTGATGTTAAAGGGGAGATTTTAGAGTTAAAAAATACCATTAATACTATGGTTGACCAGCTTAACTCGTTTGCTAGTGAGGTAACGAAGGTTGCCCGTGATGTGGGAACCGAAGGTAAATTGGGTGTACAAGCAGATGTTAAAGGTGTTGCGGGTACGTGGAAAGACTTGACAGATAGTGTAAATTCGATGGCAGGTAGCTTGACATCTCAAGTACGAAATATCGCTGAGGTAACAACTGCCGTCGCGAATGGTGATTTGTCGAAGAAAATTACTGTTGATGTCAAAGGTGAAATTCTAGAGTTGAAAAACACCATCAATACGATGGTTGACCAGCTTAATTCATTTGCTAGTGAGGTAACTCGTGTTGCGCGCGAGGTGGGCAGCGAAGGTAAATTAGGAGTACAGGCAGAAGTTCGGGGTGTAGCAGGTACTTGGAAAGATTTAACTGAGTCAGTTAATTTCATGGCTAGCAGTTTAACCGCGCAAGTGCGAAATATTGCTCTTGTGACAACTGCGGTTGCAAATGGCGACTTATCGAAGAAAATTACTGTAGATGTTAAAGGGGAAATTTTAGAGTTAAAAAACACCATTAATACAATGGTTGACCAGCTTAATTCCTTCGTTTCGGAAGTAACCCGCGTCGCACGCGAAGTTGGAACCGAAGGTCAGCTAGGTGTACAAGCCGAAGTCAAAGGTGTTGCGGGTACGTGGAAAGACCTTACCGACAGTGTAAACTCTATGGCAGGTAGTTTAACGGCACAAGTACGCAACATCGCTGAAGTCACAACAGCTATTGCGAAAGGTGATCTTTCTAAAAAAATCACCGTAGATGTAAAAGGTGAAATTTTACAACTGAAAAATACCATTAATATCATGGTTGACCAGTTGAACTCGTTTGCTAGTGAGGTAACAAGAGTCGCGCGTGAAGTCGGCGCCGAAGGAAAACTTGGAGGTCAGGCACAGGTTCCCGGTGTTGCGGGTACGTGGAAAGACTTAACCGACAGTGTAAACTTCATGGCAGGAAGTTTAACTGACCAAGTACGGAACATTGCTCTTGTGACAACAGCAGTCGCAACTGGGGATTTATCAAAGAAAATCACTGTAGATGTAAAAGGTGAAATTTTAGAGTTAAAAAATACCATCAATACAATGGTTGACCAACTTAACTCGTTTGCTAGTGAGGTAACTCGCGTTGCACGTGAGGTAGGTAGCGAAGGTAAGCTAGGAGTACAAGCAGAAGTAAAAGGTGTGGCTGGCACTTGGAAAGATTTAACCGACAGCGTAAACTTCATGGCAGGAAGTTTAACTGACCAAGTGCGAAACATTGCCGATGTGACAACAGCAGTCGCAACTGGTGATTTGTCGAAGAAAATTACCGTTGATGTCAAAGGGGAAATTTTAGAGTTGAAAAACACCATCAATACGATGGTTGACCAACTTAACTCGTTTGCCTCCGAAGTAACCCGTGTCGCACGTGAAGTTGGAACAGAAGGTAAACTTGGAGTACAAGCATATGTCCGTGGGGTTGACGGTACTTGGAAAGATTTGACGGATAACGTTAACTCAATGGCTGGTAATTTGACAGGACAAGTACGTAATATTGCTGAGGTAGCAGCGGCTATTGCTGGTGGTGATTTGTCAAGGAAAATTACCGTTGATGTTAAAGGAGAGATGCTGCACTTAAAAAATACCATTAACACAATGGTTGACCAGCTGAACTCGTTTGCTTCAGAAGTAACTCGTGTCGCGCGTGAAGTCGGAACTGAGGGTAAATTAGGTGGTCAAGCCCAAGTTATTGGTGTAGCTGGAATTTGGAAAGATTTGACGGATAACGTTAACTCAATGGCTGGTAATTTGACGGCACAAGTGCGAGGTATTGCCAAAATTGTAACGGCAGTCGCAAATGGAAACTTAAAACGTAAACTTATATTAGATGCTCAAGGCGAAATCGAAACCCTAGCGGAAACAATTAATGAAATGATTGATACGTTAGCTACGTTTGCCGACCAAGTTACAACTGTTGCGCGGGAAGTTGGAATAGAAGGAAAACTAGGTGGACAAGCAAAAGTTCCCGGTGCATCAGGTATTTGGCGTGACTTAACAGATAACGTCAATGAATTAGCGGCAAATTTAACAAATCAAGTCCGTGCAATTGCTGAAGTAGCAACGGCTGTTACTAAAGGTGATTTAACTCAATCAATTGCCGTAGAAGCACAAGGAGAAGTTGCCGCACTCAAAGATAATATCAACCAGATGATTGCTAATTTACGGGGTACAACTCGTAAAAATACTGAGCAAGACTGGCTTAAAACTAACTTGGCTAAATTTACCCGTATGTTGCAGGGACAGCGCGATTTAGAAACTGTTTCTAAGTTGATATTATCTGAACTGGCGCCGCTTGTTACTGCTCAACAAGGATTGTTTTATCTAATGGAAGCAGCGGAAAATCACCCGCACTTTTTGAAGTTAATCAGCAGCTATGCTTACCGTGAACGCAAAAATCTGTCAAATCGTTTCTTTTTAGGTGAAGGTTTAGTAGGTCAATGTGCTTTAGAAAAAGAGAGAATTTTATTAACTCAGATACCCAACGACTATATAAAAATTAGTTCAGGCTTGGGCGAAGCTACACCTTTAAATGTCGTTGTTTTACCAGTATTATTTGAAGGACAAGTTACAGCCGTTATTGAACTAGCATCCTTCCACCGCTTTAGCGAAATTCATCTAACTTTCTTAGACCAACTTACCGAAAGTATCGCTATCGTACTGAACACAATTTCTGCGAGTATGCGAACAGAAGAACTGCTCAAACAGTCGCAGTCCCTAGCAGAAGAATTGCAAACTCAACAAAAAGAACTAACTGAAACTAACAAACGTCTCGAACAACAAGCACAATCACTCAAAGCATCTGAAGAATTATTGAAACGTCAACAAGAGCAATTACAGCAAACAAACGAAGAATTAGAAGAAAAAGCCGAATTGCTCGCAGTACAGAACCGAGAAGTAGAGCGCAAAAATAACGAAATAGAACAAGCCCGTCAAGCTTTAGAAGAAAAAGCCGAACAATTGGCAATGACTTCCAAATATAAATCGCAGTTCCTCGCGAACATGTCTCACGAACTAAGAACTCCACTAAACAGTTTACTAATATTATCAGGGCTACTATCTGAGAACAGCGAAGCTAACCTAACAGGAAAACAAGTAGAATATAGCCGTACTATACACTCTGCGGGAAATGACTTACTAGCATTGATAAACGACATTCTTGACTTAGCCAAAATTGAATCGGGTACGATGTCAGTAGAAATTCATGAAACATTGTTTCGAGATTTACAACAGCATATTGAAATAACCTTCCGCCAAATAGCAGTTGACCGCAAACTAGACTTCCGTATTAATTTTGGCTCAAATTTGCCTCGTGCTATTTTTACTGATGCAAAACGACTACAGCAAATACTCAAAAATCTCTTATCAAATGCTTTTAAATTTACTGAGCGAGGTAGTGTCAGTTTAAATGTATCATTAGCTACTTCTGGCTGGAGTTCAAATAAAGAAATTTTGAACCGTAGTGACTGCGTGATTGCATTTGCTGTCACCGATACTGGTATAGGAATTGCACCTGATAAACAGCAGATAATCTTTGAAGCATTTCAACAGGTAGATGGTACTACTAGCCGTAAATACGATGGTACAGGTTTAGGATTATCGATTAGTCGGGAAATTGCTCATTTACTAGGAGGTGAAATTCGCTTAGTTAGCGAGTTACGTAAGGGTAGTACATTTACTCTTTATTTACCCCAGTCTTATTCCAATCAATCTTTTACTCCAGGTAACAGCGAGGGCAATCAAACAACTAATGTTATAAATACGATAACAGTTGCGGCTACACAAGTAACCGAGCCAACAGTAATTAATGAAACACAATTATTAAGTGAGCAAGCAATTGAAGATGACCGAGAAAATATTCAACCCGGAGAACATTTACTATTAATAATCGAAGATGATCTTAACTTTGCCCGCGTTTTACTGGATATAGCACGACAGCAAGATTTTAAAGTTATAGTAGCAACACGCGGCGATGTTGGTTTAGCAATGGCACGCTCGTATAAACCTACAGCGATTATGCTTGATCTTCGTCTACCTGTTATGGATGGTTGGACAGTTCTTGACAGTCTCAAACATGACCCTAACACTCGTCATATTCCCGTTCATATAATGAGTATAGATGAAGGGCAGCAACGAAGTTTACAACAAGGAGCAATAGCTTACCTGCAAAAACCTATTGATCGTGATTCTCTATTAAATGCTTTCAGTCGAATTCGAGAATTTGTTGAACGTCAAGTCAAAAATTTGCTAATTGTCGAGGACGATGCTACCCAACGCCAAAGTCTTGTAGAACTTATTAGCAATAGCGATGTAGGTACGGAGGCAGTTGGTACAGGTAGAGACGCATTGTCAGCTTTACAAAATAGGCACTTTGACTGTTTAGTCTTAGACCTAGGACTACCAGACATGAGCGGCTTCGAGCTTATAGAGCAAATTAAACAGCAAGCTAACTTAACCTACCTACCAATTATTATCTACACAGGAAAAGAATTAACGACCCAAGAAGAAGGCGAACTACGCCGTATTAGTGATTCTATCATCATCAAAGACGTGCGTTCACCCGAACGTTTATTAGATGAAACAGCTTTATTTTTACATCGAGTTCAAGAAAATTTATCGGCGCCTCAACGCCAAATGCTTGAACAGTTACAACAAAAAGACCAAATACTAACAGGTAAAAAAATCTTAATCATAGACGATGATGTGCGAAATATATTTGCCCTTACTAGCTTATTAGAGCGTTATCAAATGCAAACTGTTTATGCAGAAAACGGCAAAGACGGTATTTCCATGCTTCAAAAAATTCACGATATTGAACTTGTTCTTATAGACATTATGATGCCAGGGATGGACGGCTATGAAACAATGCAATATATACGTACTATAGACAAATTCAAAGCTTTACCAATAATTGCTTTAACCGCAAAAGCAATGAAAGGCGACCGAGAAAAATGCATCAACGCAGGCGCCTCAGATTATATTACTAAACCCGTTGATACTCAACAGTTACTATCACTGTTGAGAGTTTGGCTCTATAAATGAGTTGTGAGTGCTGAGTGCTGAGTGCTGAGTGCGAAGAAAAAATTAACTCCTAACTCCTAACTCCTAACTCCTAACTCCCAACTCCCAACTCCTAACTCCTAACCTCCCAACTCCTAACCTCCCAACTCCCAACTCAGCACTCAGCACTCAGCACTCATCACTGTTTTATGTTTCCATTACGTCCAAATGAGCTAGAAGACATTGAAGTTCAACTATTGCTAGAAGGTTTATATCTTTATTACGGTTTTGATTTTCGTAATTATGCAATGGCTTCCTTAAAGCGTCGTATTTGGAATGTAATTCGAGCAGAAAATTTAACCACAGTTTCTAGTCTTCAAGATAGACTTTTACACGATAAAAATTGTTTAGAGCGTTTTTTATTAAATTTGACGGTAAACGTTACTGCTATGTTCCGCGACCCTAGCTTTTATATCGCATTTAGAAAAAAAGCTATTCCCCTATTACGTACCTATCCATTTATTCGCATTTGGCACGCTGGTTGTTCTACTGGAGAAGAAGTATATTCAATGGCAATAATGCTACTCGAAGAAGGACTATACCACCGCTGCCGCATCTACGCTACTGATATGAACGAGGTTGTTGTACACAAGGCAAAAGTCGGTATTTATCCCCTGCGCTTAATGCAAGAGTATACCCAACTTTATCAACAAGCAGGAGGTCAACAAGCTTTCTCCCAATATTACACCGCAGCTTATGATGGCGCGATGTTCTCGCCTTCCTTGAAAGAAAATATTGTATTTTCCGCACATAACTTAGTCACAGATTCGTCTTTCAATGAATTTAATGTAATTTTGTGCCGCAATGTTTTAATTTACTTTAACAAAAAGCTACAAGACAAGGTTCACGAACTATTATATAACAGCCTAAGAAGATTTGGTATTTTGGCATTAGGAAGGCATGAATCATTGTTTGGCACAATTCATCAATCAGATTATGAAGCATTAGATGCTCAAGAACGACTTTTTCGGAGGGTGACGTTATGAAATATGAATTAGCAGTGATTGGCACATCACTAGGAGGTTTACAATCACTTTCAATAATTTTATCGGGTTTTCCAAAAAGTTTGCCTATAGCAATAGCAATAGTTCAACATCGTCACATATCTTCAGCTAGTGAATTAGTTAATGCTTTACAACAATATAGTTTATTGCCAATTATAGAGGCAGAAGATAAACTAAATATTGTCGCTGGAAATATTTATCTTGCCCCTGCAAATTATCATTTACTTGTCGAATTGGGTCATTTTGCCTTGTCAACCGAGGCGCCTGTTTGTTATGCTAGACCTTCAATTGATGTACTATTTGAAACAGCAGCTGACGCTTACCTCGAACAAGTCATTGGTGTAATTTTAACTGGTGCAAATCATGATGGCGCCAGAGGACTAGCTAAAATTGAAGCTTATGGTGGTTTTACAATAGTTCAAGAACCAAGTACCGCAATTTGTTCAACTATGCCAAAAGCAGCAATAACCGCAGTTCCAAAAGCAAAAATTTTACCTCTAACAGAAATTGCTCCTTTTCTAATCAATCTTTGTAGCAATGCCCACCTTACTTATTAAAAATTATCATTACCACCTACTCATACCACAATTTATGTATTATAATGTAATACATAGAGATTTGTAGCATATAATATTTGTTTCAAGTCTAAGACAAGTCAATATCCTGTAAACACCGCTTAAAAAAAGCTATCCTTGAAAAAATTTGTATAAAATGTGGTCTACTTTTAGCTATAAGCTTTAATCGCTAAATAGTTATGTAAACTTGTATCCCCAATTTAGCTCCATCAGTGTTATAAAACTGAAGTATGGATTTTGATTATTTTAGAGGCAATGACGGCTCTGCCGAAAATAGAAATCGTCACAACCTGCTAGCTAGTGGTTGGAGACCGTTTAACCGTGATTTTAACGTTAAGTATTTTTGGGAAGTGCTTTGGAACGATACACAGGAGTTAACTCAAAGGAGCGTTAATTTAGCAAGCTTTTACGCTGATGCTTTAGGACGACGAGATTACAGTTGGTGGGCAAACATCTTAAACGTAGCTTCCGATTATACCCGTGCGGAGTTTGAGAAGTATTGGAATTTTATTACCCCCCAACCTTTAACACCCGACCATCGTTACAAAGATGTTTTAAGTACCGAAACTCCCATCATCCAGTTTGTTAGTCGCAATAGTATCCCTATCGATTACGTTTTGAATCGTTTGCAAGAAATAACAGTTTTGCGAAGCTTAGAAATTCTTGGTCGTCCCGATATTATCACACAATACTACTCAGAGCGCGATTTTTATTTTCCACCAGAGAAATTTATTAGCTGGGAACGTCTTGATGTTCTCAACACCGTTTACGCTTACTGGTCAGAGTATGATGTTTGGTTACAAATTGACCCATACGACCGTGGACGGCGCCATTATTCTTTGATGGCCAGAACTTTGGCGCCTTTAATCAACAAAGCGACGTATGATTTAGCAGTAATGCTAAGTGGATACCAAAGTCGTGTAGGCAAAGTCCAAAGTCAATATCCAATTCGTACCTTTCCTTCAGGTATTCAAAATTTCACTGATACCGTACAACAAACTGTTTTAAACCAAAATCAGCTAGCGGTTTTAGTGCATGGAGAACCAGGAACAGGAAAAACAGCATGGACACAAGCTGTTGCCAAAGAAATATTAGTACCACTTGGGTATGTAATATTTATTTTAGACCACGATGCCATTACAAACTTCGTTCCACCCACGTACTTAGAACGCATTTGTATAATTATTAATGAAGCCGATAACTTAGCGCAAAATCGTGCATCAGAAGTTGCTCAGTATAATAACAAAACCGAACATATTCTTAGCTTACTCGACGGAACACTCTATCAAAGTGTTATCGATGAAGGCGGTATTCAAATTCAACAAAAATTAGTCATTTTATTGACATGTAATACAACAGAGCGTCTAGACCCTGCTATGTTGCGTAAAGGTCGCGTAGATTTAATGTGTGAATTTATACAAAAATACGTTTAGGAACGGCTGGAGACAGCCATTCCACAACTATGCAATTAAACCTATAATTTGCCTTTGTTAACAAAATTAAATAGTGAATGTACCCTGGAAAAAGCCCTATTAAAACTGAAGATTGGGCATTTAATTCACAAAGCAAACAGCTTTGCGTTTTTTTTTTGCACCCTGATGAGTCAAATCTCCATCCTATTAACAGGATAACACCAATTAGCACATCACGAGTCACTAAATTGTTAAACCATAACAATTAGCTTGGTTTTATATTAAATAAATCTGTAATTGATTTACAAAATAAATTTATAAAGATTGTATCAAAACTGGCGCCCCCAATCTTCACGCCAACGTTCTACGACAACTTTTGTTTGTGTAAAAAATTCAACTGCGTGATTACCTTGTCCGTGTAAATCACCAAAGAAACTTTCTTTCCAACCACTAAATGGGAAGAAAGCCATCGGCGCCGCAACACCAATATTGATACCAATATTACCAGCCTCTGCACAAGAGCGAAATTTGCGTGCGGCGCCTCCACTAGTAGTAAATAAACAAGCCATATTTCCGTATTGACCACTATTTACGAACGATATAGCTTCATCTATTGTATTAAGATGAATTAAGCTTAATACTGGCCCAAAGATTTCAGTCTTCGCAATCTCCGAATTTGGATCAACGTCTTGTAAAATCGTCGGACGCACAAAGTAGCCGTTTTCATAACCGCTAACTTGTGGTTGGCGTCCATCAACTAGTAATTTTGCACCATCTGAGATGCCTTTCTGAATTAAAGCTTCAATACGCTGTTGACTCTCAACAGAAATAACAGGTCCCATTTCCACACCCTGTTCCAAACCATTACCAACAACTCGCTTCATCGCTGTTTCAGTAATAGCTTCGGTAAATGTTTGCTTCGCAGAACCCACAGTCACAGCTAAAGAAGCAGCTAAACATCTTTGTCCTGCACAACCAAAAGCACTATCAGCAGCAATGCGAGTAGTCATGGTCATATCAGCATCAGGCAAAATAATAATTGGATTTTTTGCTCCACCTTGACACTGTACTCGTTTTCCATTTGCGGCGCCACGACTATATATATATTTCGCCACAGGTGTAGAACCAACAAAACTAATTGCCCGAATGCTAGAATTATCAAGAATAGCGTCTACAGCTTCTTTAGCGCCATTAACTAAATTAATAACCCCTTTGGGCAAACCTGTTTTTTCAAGCAACTGAAATATTTTTTGCATCGTCAACGGCACTTTTTCTGAAGGTTTGACGATATAGGTATTACCGCAAGCGATAGCATAAGGTAAAAACCAAAACGGAATCATCCCCGGAAAATTAAACGGACAAATAACCGCGCACACACCAAGCGGTTGCCGTATCATCATTTCATCAATACCGCGTGCAATATCTTCGCTATTAACACCCTGCATCATTATTGGAATACCGCAAGCAACTTCCACATTCTCAACCGCACGCTGCATTTCTCCTTTTGCTTCTGCCAGCGTTTTACCACACTCAATTGTTATAGTAGAAGCCAAATCATCAAAATTTTCTAATAATAAAGTTCTTAATTTAAATAAATACTGCACTCTCTCAGTAGCTGGTACACGGCGCCATGTTTTAAATGATTCTGATGCTGCGGTTACTGCCTCATTCACTTCAGAAGCAGTAGATAAAGGTACTTTCGCAATAACTTCACTCGTTGCTGGGTTAAAAACTTCTAAGTGGTTAGTAGCTTTAGATGCAACCCATTCCCCATTAATATAATTAGGTATACTATCTTTAATCATTCTCTTCTCTTTGTGTTCTTTGTGACGAGCGTGGTTTTATCATTTTATCCAAAACAAATCCAATCATCCTCAACAAAAGCAATACTACCACCAGGAAAAGGGTCAGTTTGAGAACGTCTTGGCGCCGTTATTAACCCAATTAATTTTTCTATATGTTCAAAATTAGGAGACTGAGGAAGAATTTCGAGTAATATTTGACGCATTACCCTTCGTTGTAAAGCAAGTGGCGCCTTCTGTAAAATACGACGATTTAATTTAATTGGGTATTGACTTTCCATTGCTTGCTTTCGTAACTCTCGTGCAGCTTGTTCCAAATACTCAACATCAGCTTGTAATAATTCAGCAGTTTGGGCAAGATTTGACGTGACTTGAGGATTAAAATTTTGATGTAAATACGGTAATAGCTCTTTACGAATACGGTTACGAGCGTATTTTAAATTATCATTAGTAGAATCTTCCCAAATCTTCAAACCAAAATCTTGACAAAATTGACCCGTCTCTTCACGGGTAACTTCAAGCAATGGGCGCACTAACTGTACATTATCAGCTAATTGGCGCCGCCATGTTAAAGCTTGTAAACCATCGGCGCCTGTACCGCGCATCAAATTATAAAGTAGAGTTTCGGCTCTGTCGCTAGCTGTGTGTCCTGTAATAACACAGACGTAGTTATGTTGAAGTGCTACTTGAGTTAAAACTTGATAACGCCATTCTCGCGCTGCTGCCTCTGTATTTACAGGTTTATCAGCAGTTTCGAGGTAAAAAGGTACTGAGTAACTGTTTACTAACTCTTCCACATGCTGCGCGTTAGCCGTTGAATCTTGGCGCCAACAGTGGTTACAATGAACAACACCTAGGCGCCATTCCCATTTTGATTGTAAATCTAATAAAAGCTTTAATAAACATAACGAATCTTGACCCCCAGATACTGCTATAAGTAAACCTTGTCGAGGTGCAAGTAAATTACGCACACGAATAGTTCGATGTATTGCTGCATGTAAAGAAGTCCACACCATTAGTTATTTTGAATTACTGTGTATACATTTACTTTATTCTAAATTCCTGACTTTAAAAAAGTCAGGAATTTAATTTTTTTACCACAGAGACGCAGAGTACACAGAGGAGGAGAGGATGAAGAGAGGTTTATTACTTATCATTTATGAACTTCTGCATCTTGTTGCTCTTTAGCAAAATCTTCTAACGGTGATTCATTTTCATCAGGTCTAAATTCCAACGATAATCTGACTTTTCCACGTCTCCAACTGTTAGCACGAAAGCGTAATACTTCACACTCAATACCTTTATCAAATAATGAAGACTCTGCTGTTTCTAACCCAACTAGCTCTTTGATTGCTTCTAACAGTTGAATCACTTTGAAGGTATCTGATACATCTAAGCTATCTAGATTTTCTGTATTTATAGATACAACTTCATAGTGATGTAATCGATGAAATTCATTATCCATAGACATCTATAACATTTACTTTAAATATATCTATTATTTATATAAAAGTCACAAGTTAACATAAATTAAATCAAAACTTCAAATAGTAAGGTGGGCATTGCCCACCCTACATCAAATTAAAAGAACCATCCGTAAGAATGTAAACCTTTACCCAGCAAATTTACACCTAAATAACAAATCCACACAACCACAAAACCACTAGCTGCTAAAATTGCGGGGCGCCGACCTTGCCAACCACGTGTAATTCTCGAATGCAGGTAAGCAGTAAATACCAACCAAGTAATTAAAGCCCAAGTTTCTTTAGGGTCCCAACTCCAATAAGAACCCCAAGCTTCGTTTGCCCAAACGGCGCCTGCAATAATACCAATTGTTAGTAAAGGAAAACCTAAACCAATGACACGGTAGCTAATATTATCTAATGTTTCTGCAAGACTTAAACGCTGTGGTGATAAAGTTGATGCTGTTACTGCTTGAGTATCAGCCGCAACAATATTTAAAACTGCTGAAGAACCATTTCCATTATTATTACTGCCTTTGTAACGCGCATAGCCATTGTTATCAGCAACACTACTAACATCTGGTTCCGTTACAAGCTCACCAGCTTTATGCAAACGATAACCATTACTACGATATCCGCCGGCACCAAATGAACTACCTTGAAGTTGAATATCTTGTCCTTTTGTAACAACAAGAAATGCAATTGCCAACAGCGAACCAACCATTAGCGCTGAATAACTTAGCATCATTACACTAACATGCATCATTAACCAGTTAGATTTGAGTGCAGGTACCAAAGGTTCAGCTTTCTGCATCTCAGACGGTAAAGTTAATGTTGCAAAAGCTGTAATACCCATAGCGACAGGCGCCGTTGCTACTCCAACCAAACGACTACGGCTAGTATTTTCAGCGATAAGATGTACCGTAGTAATACCCCACGCCAAAAAAAACAGCGACTCGTATAAATTACTAAGAGGGAAATAACCCGCTTCAATCCATCGCGCTCCTAACAACGTTGCCATGCATAAATTCGCTATCGCCATCCCCGCAGTCCCCAGTGCAGGTAAAAAGGGTATGTTCCCAAACGCGGCGCCGCTCCAATATACCAGCATCGTAATAAACAAAACTGCAAAAGAAGCATTGTCCAGCCAGTTCTGGAGGACAACCAGATTGACAAAATTCATAAAACGTGTTCTCCAGTCAATTCCTGAACAGTTTATTCTATTATTTAAATCCTAACTTTTTCTGACGATTTGTTAAATGTATTGGGTCTTTGGTTTACGGTTTTACAGTCGGACTAGGCAACGGCGCCGGCTTTGCACCTTTTTTAAGCGAGATAAATATATCGTAACGATTGCTGCGGTTATCACTGACTGCACTCGTTACTCCAATCGAACGTGTAGCGTTTAAAAATATTTGCTGGTTAGGAAACAAAGGAGGCAACGGAAAGTTTTTAGAGGTGCGTTCCACATCTAAGAAAAATTGACCGTTAATTGGATTCAGTTCTGATGGAACTGCTTTTTGAAAAGCTTGAGTGCGTGCGAGCGAGTTATTCGATTGATTCGTAGTCAAAATTTTCTCAGCAATCGGCGCCCCTAATGCTATAAAAGCAACATCATCATCCATCCATCCATGACTGGCAGTTAAAGTACCAAATGGTCCAATCCAATTAATAATCGGCTTACCCAATGCTCGTTTCTCTTCTATTCTAAACTGGTACTGACTACGCATAGCCTCATCAAGCTGTTTAAGAGCAGCATCAGCGCGTTGACGATTGTTAGTTCTTACCATAAATACTAACGCTGCGCGGAAAGCTTCTTCTTGACCATCTTTAGAAGTAGGAATCACCGATACCGAAAACTCGCCATTCATCCAACTCAAAAAATCGCGCTCTAAATCCATATTAACCCAAGATTTAAAGCCATTCCGTAATTGTTCGGGCGGCATGGGTGATAAAGGATTATTTTGCGATGTTGAACTATAATCTGCCCAAGCACGCGCTAAATTCCCACCTGAAAACATCATCAGCGTTTCAGCAGGGACACGATTTTGCATTTCCACCGCACTGTTATCTACTCTTAACACTCGTGAACTATTAGGGTTTAACCAAGAAACACCTTTAAGCCTAACTCCCTCACTCTCTAAAGTAATTGTTCCTGCAAGACCTTGATTATTTTGCAATTGCGATAACACTTGAGCTGGAAACTGACGATTTGGAGCTGCGCTAGCAATTTTCGCACTCGTTGGTACATTTATATAAAACTGACCAAAAGGCTGGTAGCTAGAAATTTTAGAAATATTATTCGCATACCCAGGAACTGTAGAAAGCGATGTTTTTGCTTGGTAAGCATCAATTGCTTTCTCCATTGCCTTTGAATCATCAGTAATAACCACATATTTATTTTCAATAACCGAGACAGCAAAATCCTCACTTGTGTTATTAGAATTAATATCAATTTCTTTTATTGGTATACCTTTATACGGGCGTTCTTTTAAACTGGCGCCTTTTTTAGCTTGAAGTTGAGTTAGAGCAGTTTTAGCATTTTGAGCATTTTTAATTGGTAACACCAAAACTAACTGTTGACTATTAGCAGTTCTAATATTTTCAGCCACAGGTTTAGCAGGTGGTTTAGAGCTATCAACGTTATTCAGAACCGCTAAAGTTACTTCTTCTCCTACCCAAGGTTGGATATCTTTTTGAAAATCGTAACCATTATTACTAAGAAAACGGTCGCGTAACTGAACTATATTTTTATCGATTTCTGCTTGTACCTCGCTAGTTCCAAACTGACGTAACTGCTCCCACTGTCTAACATCAGTTGTTAACGAAACAGCGAACAATGCGTCTTGAGGAATAATAGTAGCTCCTGGTGGTAAATCTCTAGATAATGGTTTTCCTTGTGTTAACAACCAGTATCCAGCAATACCACCACCAATCAGTAATCCAGCAGAAGATAACGTCAGTATCAAAGACGGTTTCTTTTTTTTCATCGAGACAGACACACTTACCCGTGCCATTGGAACCTACACCTCATCAATATTGCTTAAATTAGTCAGAAGCCGGGTTTCTACGGAAAATTGCCATTTTTATTACAACATATCAACAAGAAACCCGGTTTCTTGGATTTTGCAGAATTCAACCCATTAGAAGCGTTTAATATCAAAATTCTGCTTGAAACTGTAAATTTTAATCATGTGAACAGTAAAGCACCTACTCGTTTACACAGTAATACTGCTTAACTTATAACACTTTCATAATCTACATTGATGTATTATCTACTACCTATTAAAAACCATAACGCCGTAGAGACGCGATGTTCCTCGCGTCTCTACATCAACGGGTATAAAAAATATAATATTAAACCAATCAAAGCTTTGGAGAGCCGAGATATTTTGCCAAATAAGGAGAAAAAACTTCGTAAATTAAAGTCAGAGGTTGCCCATGATGCCAAAACAAGTAATGGCGCCCCCAGAAAGGTCCAGGCATATCAAAACCTGACTCTAATGCTTGAGAGTGGCCAAGGTAAATTCCTTGAACATCGCGATAAAGTTCTGTACGTAAGCGTGCGAGACTTGCCCAAATTGGTAACGAACGATTTTGTAAATACTCATCCACATGCGAAGCTTCCCACCATGAAGTTGCATATGCCAAACGTTGCCCACTAGCTGTGCGTAACCAAACTTGGCGCCGTAGTCGCGGTCCCGGTACAGCTTGAATTAAATCAGGCGCCCCATCCAAATCCATGCCAATTAACGACATATCAATGACATCAACCTCTGTAGGTTCGCCAGTTAACAATTGTAAATGCCTTGTCGGAGAACCATCACCCAAAAGCAACAATTGCCAAGCAGGCGCCAACTGATTATGAGGCAAACCCTTTTGAATTGCTTCGTCAGTACCTGCCCAACTAGGAGATAACCTATGCCAAGCATTGGGAACTATTAAATTATTAGTTGGTGTAAATATAGCAGTCATTCTTTACAAAACTTTATCTATATATATAAAAGCACAAAAACCCAAAAAATGTAGAGACGCGATGTATCGCGTCTCTACAATGTAAAAATTATTGAAAAATATTTTAATGCGGATGGCGAGACTCGAACTCGCAAGCCAAAGGCACACGCCCCTCAAACGTGCGCGTATACCAATTCCGCCACATCCGCTCAACTTATTCAACTAAATAGAGAATATAACACATAAATCTAGTTATGGCGATAGGGGAGTGAAAAAAAATTTAACATGAGTGAAACTAACTTGCGCTACAGCAAGGTTTTAAAATGCTGCTAACGTAGTGAAGCAGTTCGTAATACTTAATTTTTTATTGTGGACAGCATAAAGCTCAAATGCTGTCATAATCTAGAATTAACCCTTGGGTCGCTGGTATGAAAAAGCGTGTAGGTCTATTTATTCAATCTTGTTGAAGCTAAAAGATGAAGTTTGACAAAATATTAATTGCTAATCGAGGAGAAATAGCATTGCGCGTTCTCCGGGCTTGTGAGGAGATGGGGATTGCGACGATTGCTGTTCATTCTACGGTTGACCGCAATGCGCTGCATGTTCAACTTGCAGATGAAGCGGTTTGTATCGGGGAACCTGCTAGTGCTAAAAGTTATTTGAATATACCTAATATTATTGCGGCAGCTTTGACTAGGGGAGCCACTGCTATTCATCCTGGTTATGGTTTTCTTTCAGAAAACGCACGCTTTGCTGAAATTTGTGCTGACCATAAAATTGCATTTATTGGTCCATCACCAGAATCAATTCGGTTGATGGGGGATAAGTCAACGGCGAAAGAAACGATGCAGCGTGCTTCTGTGCCAACAGTTCCAGGCAGTGACGGTTTAGTAGAATCAGAAAGTGAGGGATTAGCGATTGCACGAAAAATTGGCTATCCCGTTATGATTAAAGCTACCGCCGGAGGTGGTGGACGTGGTATGCGATTGGTACATTCAGAAAGCGAATTTGTCAAACTATTTTTAGCAGCACAAGGAGAAGCAGGCGCCGCATTTGGTAACTCTGGTGTTTATATTGAAAAATTTGTCGAACGTCCCCGCCACATCGAGTTTCAAATCTTAGCAGATAATTACGGTAATGTAGTACATTTATTTGAGCGTGACTGTTCGATTCAACGTCGTAATCAAAAGTTATTAGAAGAAGCTCCAAGTCCTGCTTTAGACCCCGAACTACGCGAAAAAATGGGACTAGCTGCAATCAAAGCTGCTCAATTTATTAATTACAGCGGCGCCGGAACCATTGAATTTTTGCTTGACCGTTCGGGACAATTTTACTTCATGGAAATGAACACCCGTATTCAAGTCGAACACCCTGTAACAGAAATGATTACTGGTGTTGATTTAGTGGTAGAGCAAATACGTATAGCTCAAGGAGAAAGACTAAAATTTACACAAGACCAAATATTACTTCGAGGTCACTCAATAGAGTGCCGTATAAACGCTGAAGACCCAGACCACGATTTTCGTCCGGCGCCAGGTCGTATTAGTGGCTACCTTCCACCAGGTGGGCCAGGTGTAAGAATAGACTCTCACGTTTATACCGACTACCAAATACCACCTTACTACGATTCCCTAATTGGTAAATTAATCGTATGGGGTCCCGACCGTCCAACAGCCATAACCCGAATGAAGCGCGCGCTGCGTGAATGCGCTATCACCGGACTGCCCACAACAATAGGATTCCATCAAAAAATTATGGAAACTCCTCAATTCCTCAAAGGTGAGGTATACACCAACTTTGTCCAAGAAATGAACGAAAACAAAGTATAAAGTGCTGAGTGCTGAGTGCTGAGTGACAAAAAACTCAGCACTCAGCACTCAGCACTCTCTAACTCATCATCGTCAACAACCCTTGCTGTCCAAGTAAAATCTCGCGTATTAAGCTAACGATACCCACCCAAATAATTGGGGTAATATCCACCCCACCAATAGGTGGAACAATTTTGCGCGTTGGAATCAAGAAAATTTCAGTTGGCAGCGCTACTAGATTAAATGGAAAGCGCTTTAAATCTACTTGTGGGTACCACGTCAGGACTATACGGAAAATAAACAGAAAAATCATTAGTCCTAACAACGGACCAAGTATCAAAGTTGTAATATCTACAGGTGTCATAGGTTGTATACTGAATAACCTTAAGCTTTGTTAAGACTTCTTTCATCTTAGCGCGAAGGTGAAATGGGCAAAACTCGTACAGTTAATTTCTTTTACTCCTTTTCAAGTACGCTATACACTATTAGAATTGTTAGTAAGTATGTAATAAAAGGTTGGTTTAAAGTTATGACACCTTCTTTAGCAAATTTTCTTTGGAGTCTACTTGCGGGTACATTGATTGTCGTGGTTCCTGCAACCGTGGGATTGATATTTGTCAGCCAAAAAGATAAAATCCAGCGCGGCTAGAATTTTGAGAGTCAGCGTGACTCTTAAAATTGTCTAAAGTCTTGACAGATTCTACTTTCCCCTAATTTTGGAAAAAATCTTCTAAAATTAGGGGAAAGTCCTGTATCTAATCATGATGCCTCTTGTACATATATTGTTAATGTGACTTGTTACAGTAGAGTTTTTAATATTAAGCCGCTAACATAGATTTTGAGTAATGGTAAAAGATAATGCTAATTTTTGAGCTGACAAGCGCCAGTGTTCTGGCTCAAGTAAATGTAGGCGCCACCCCAGCTACTTTTTTAGGGATTTTCCTGGCTGTGGCTGGGGCAGCTCTCTATTTCATTCGTAACGTTAAACCAGAATTAGCGCGCGACCACGATATATTTTTTGCGGCAGTTGGTTTGCTTTGCGGGTTTATATTAATATTTCAAGGTTGGCGCCTTGACCCGATTTTGCAATTTGGTCAATTAATGCTTGTAGGGTCAACAGTGTTTTTTGCTTATGAGAGTATTCGTTTGCGAAGTATTGCAACCGAACAAGCAAAGCGCAATACACCAATTGTTGACGAAGACCGTCCTGTTAGTAAAAACTACGGAAGTTATCGTAGAACTTCTAAAGCCGAACGGGTAGACATGGACTTAGAGCCACTTCCTTATTATGAGGACGACGAATATCAAGAACGTCCTCGAATTCGTGGTAGTAATTCCGAACGGCGCCCTAGAAGCGGTTACGATGATTATCAAGATTCGGACGTAGATTCTTCACGTCGAACATCGCGTCGCAGTAGTAACGATAGAAATGATTTAACTACCGATAAACCCGCTCGGAAGAGAACATCTCGTACAGAAGGTCGTACTTCCCCAAGGTTTGATGACGACGATTGGAATTCTTCAAGCTCTTCAAGGGGGGGCAATAACGAAGATTGGGATAGCCCAGCTAGCGAAGAACGTAGAACTTCACGTCGTGGCAGCAGTTCCGAACGCCCAGAAACTCGTTCCAACGATGATGTTGCACCAACGAGACCTAGACGCAGAAGACCTTCTTCAGAAGGAGCGCGTTCAGATAATTTCGATATAGATGAATCAATACCAACTGCTGATTATACACCGCTTGAGCAACCAAAAGAAAGACCAGAGCGACCAAATAAGTTTGATGATGACGATTTGCCAATGAGCTAGTAATATTACACTGACCTGTTTTAATTTAAATAGGTGAGCGTGAACCCGATGGAAAATAGTGAAGGTGAACTTATATTTTGCACCTAAATGGCTCCAAAATAAAATCTATTGGAGTCTACTTTTTAGTTTAGTTGTTACTTCTTGCAGTTCTGACAATATTCCTATAGGTCCGACATCGCTCAACAGTCGTTTTACCGAAGAACAACCAGCGTTGAGCGGTAACGGACGTTTTTTAGCGTTTATTTCAAACCGTAACGGTGCCCATCAACTACTAGTATACGATTTGCAACAGCAAGAATTCTTTCGTATCCCACGTTTAACCCGACCCGATACAATTATTGAGAGTCCGAGTTTAAGCTACACAGGACGTTATGTCGCTTATATTACAAGCGACCAAGGTAGACCCGTTATTGGACTATACGACCGTGCTGCCCAACAGTCGCAGATTCTAACCCCAATTTATCGCGGCTGGGTGCGTAATCCTAACATTAGTCCAGATGGACGATATGTAGTATTTGAAACTAGCGCACGTGGTCAATGGGATATTGAAGTACTCGACCGAGGTCCAAATATTGAACTAGATATTCCAAATGGGGCGCCAATCAATCCACCCTAATATTTAGTATGGCTAGTATGGCTACATAAAAGCATGACAAATAAATCTATTTTTATACCCTTATTGTTAAGCTTAGGCTTTTTAGGTGGATGTGGTGGATATCCACGTATATTAAGCTATCCTTTTGACCCAGGTGGCAGAGGTCTAAATAGTTTTGCTTCAGAATTAAATCCTCAAATATCAGGTAGATACATTGTTTTCACTAGCGACCGTAGAGGCAGTCAAGATGTATACATGTTTGATACAGCTACACGCTTCTTAATCGATTTACCAGGCTTAAATTCATTTGACACAATTACCTCACATCCCAGCGTTACAGAAAGCGGTCGCTACATCGTATTTGCCGCAAGTCGTCAAGGAAGGTCAGGTATATTTATTTACGATAGAGAAACGCGACAATCACGCAATTTAACGACAAATTTGCAGGCAGAAGTTCGCAATCCTACTATTAGCGCAGATGGTAGTAGAATTGCTTTCGAGACAACAGTAAACGGTCAATGGGACATATTAGTGTACGACCGAGCATCAGGACAACCCCTAAACATCCCCCAAGACCCAAGATAAAACAGTGCTGAGTGCTGAGTGCTGAGTGCTGAGTGCTGAGTAATTATTTATAACTCCTAACTCCTAACTCCTAACTCCTAACTCCTAGCTCCTGACTCCTAGCTCCTGACTCCTGACCCTAACTCCTGACCCTAACTCCTAACTCCTAACTCCTAACTCCTGACCCTAACTCCTAACTTTCTTCTTCTTTTTTTACTGCCTCAATTAAAGAGCGAACTTGTTGTGTTCCTTCAGATGGCTCAAATTTGAGGGGAAATTTTCCACGCTTGAGCATTCGTAATCCTAGAGGAGCAATACTCAATAAACCATTGAGGTCTTGAAATTGATTCCCAACTACTTGTAACCCAAATTTACGCTCATCAATCCAACCACCATTTTTGACTAAATCAATTAAAACTTTACGGTGACGAATTGAGCGACCATCGCTTTTTTGTTTCCGCTCTAGAATTTCTTGTTTAATTTTAGTGATTTGATCTAAAGGAGCAACATCCATTGGACAAACTGAGTTGCAATTATAACAACGAGTACACCCCCAAACACCTTTACTATCGCATGTTAAATTTTCTAACCTATTTTCTGTGTCGTTGTCGCGTGAGTCTGCTACCATTCGATATGCTTTTGCCAGCGCATGAGGCCCTACAAAATTTTGATTCACCTCGCGCGCATTACATTCTGAATAACAGGCGCCACACATAATACAATTACCAGTTTGGTCAAGAAGTGCGCGCTCAGATGGTGTTTGTAAAAATTCACGTTCTGGTACTTGTCGTCCAGCAGTACTAACATATGGTGCCACAGCTTCAAGATTGTCCCAAAAAGGGTTCATATCAACTATTAAATCTTTAATAACAGGCATATTACCCAGAGGCGCCACTGTTAAAACTGGTTTGCCTTCGTAAGTATTTGTTGTAGCTGTATTTTCATATGATGATTTTAAGAACTCAATCTCGCTGCCAACATTTTCTTTACAAGCCAAAGCCGAACGTCCGTTGATTCTAAGAGCACAACTACCGCAAATAGTGTTACGGCAATTCTTACGGAATGCGAGAGTTCCATCTTGCTCCCACTTAATTTTATTAAGGCAGTCGAGGATTGTATTTCCCGGTTCGGTTTCCACCAAATAATCCTGCACGGAAGGCTTGGAGTTCGGTTTTTGTCGAATAATTTTAAAGATAACTTCCATATACACAAATCCTATATATCGTAATTTAACTCGGTTAATATCTATTACGCGCCGCAGTGGCTATTATTCTCACTCAACATCATCAATCCCTGCTATGAAGTACTGAAGAACCGCAAATGTCTTGATTACAGCACACTTAAGATGAAAGGCGCAGCGCCTCCAATGGGTTTGAACATCTTCCAAGTATAACCATTAAATCTAAATCCATATGCTTAGAATCTGATTCAATTATATAAAACTAACCCGAACTACCCGTGGCTCACGTAACCCTCCAATATGTAAATATGTTCAAACACGTATTTGAGGCGAACATCAACACCCTACCGTAAGGTTGTAGTTGTTGGATATATAGAATTGTTAAATTGTCTTGCCTCCAAGTCAATATCTCATCCAATACCCAAGAATTTAGCCTTCGCTGATTCTCATGTTGCCGAAATATGTAAGGCATCAGATGGTGAATTTTGATTTCTTGAGTAGCCAATACTCACCCTAAAGGTAGAAATTTATATATAAAGTGTATCGTAAATTTAATTCTAAATTAAATAAATATTTTGCTATTATTAGTCCATGCTAGTATTTAATATAAAATAACAGAGTGACAAATCGAGTGTAAATCGCCCTGACAGTGCGAATATTACCGCTTTGTTTATTCGTAATTGTAAAGACGTGAAAATATCGTCTTTACATGTACGAGAAAAAGGTGTATAACCTCAATACCCTCGATATATACTATGCACTGTTCGGTCTTGAAGTGAGTTAATGAATGCGCGCATTCTAAGACTTGTTTCTCGATTTGGGTAAGTGCAGTCGTTAAAAGCCTGTCCATGTGCAAGTCTATAACATAGCTGTTATAGAACATGAGCAGGTATCGAATCAATAAGAGCCAAATTTTCCTGAATGTAATTCTGGAACTAAGCGCTCCCCTCCTCACAATCTTTCAGCCATCGATTTTACCTTTGTTGGCTTGAAGTCAAATTGCCACATCAATGCCAGTCGTAGAAAAGAATTCTCTGACCGATGGCGAATGATGGTTACAAATGCCGTAGTATTACCGCGTTTCAAACCTGCTGATATTTTTGAACTCTCTTTGTGTAAGGAAAACCTTCACCTACGAAAGTCTCAAAGTTCTTCATAAGCAGGAATCTGCCGTAACCTTTGGATATGAGCCGCCGTGCTTTCTTGAAATTGGCTCAATATGTGGTATTTCATTACCCAGTTAAAACGTTTGGAGACCTTTATAGGATAATTTGAATCGAATGAGTGAAACAGCTACCGCGCCATTAACCGGAAAAGCCCTGCTTGCTAAAGTCAAAGAGCTTTCAACTTTACCAAGACGAGAAAGAGCTAAACAATGTGGTTATTACACTACTACTAAAGGTGGTCAAGTACGAGTTAACTTGACTGACTTTTACGACGCTTTGCTATCGGCTCGAGGAATTCCTTTGAGTCCAGAATCTCCCAAAGATGGTCGTGGTCGTGAACCTACGTACCGTGTTAGTGTCCATCAAAACGGTCAAATTGTTATTGGTGCAACATATACCAAAGCAATGGGTTTAGAGCCTGGTGATGAGTTTGAAATTAAGCTTGGATACAAACATATTCATCTGATTCAAGTTGACGGCGATAAAAAGAGTTCCCAGTTAGAGGACTCAGATATCGACGACGAAGATGAAGATGAAGATGAAGATGACGAAGAGTAAATTTTCAGCAATAGAGTTAATCAACTAGTTTTAACCACAGGCTTACAAACTGTATCGTGTTATAAACGGCACTCTATTGCCGAAATTTTTGCGCTTCTGAAATTTAGCCGATTGATACATTCCCGACACATTACTACGCACGTTGGGTATGAGTGCGAAAAATTAAATGTTACTTTTAGCAGCTAGAGTCATATCTGGCTGCTTTGATTTTTGCTCTCACTTAATCTCAAATATTCTTTCTAAAAATAAAAATACACAAAATTAATTATAAATAATCACATTGCATCTAACTTCAGATTAACACTCTAATATCAAGTTAATACATGTAGGTTGGGTGCAACCCAACCCCAAAAACTACCAATTTTTTAACTAACTAACTACCGCTAAAAGGAGTTAAACGTTTAATAGCACGACCAGCAACATCTCTATAACGTAGTTGTCCACAAAGAATTTTGCCCATCAATTGTGGACCACTAGGACGTTTAACACCTAAGTTATAGCCAACGTGAGGCAAACGGTAAAAAAGGCTTGCTATTTTTGATGCCCATGCCATATCGGCGCCCCATTCAGAATTCATAATATTAGAGTAATTTTCTAGTGCGTTGATATCACCACTAAGAGCATCATCAATAGCATCACTAGCTTTTAGTCCGCTAAAAATGGACGGACGAATACCTTCAGCAGTCATTGGGTCAACAACACAAGCAGCTTCACCAGCTAAAACAGCATTAGTCGTGTGAAGAGTTTGTTCACCGTTCCATAAACACAGAGCATGACCATACTGTTTACACGTACTAATATTTAAATTAAAGCTCTTGCCGTATTCGTCAACGATTTTTTTAAAGTTTTGTGCTTGCCCACCAATAAAAGTACCGACACCAATCGAATAACCATCAGCTTTCGGAAAATTCCACGCATACCCGTTTTTTACAATGCCAAATTCTAGGTCTATGACATTTTTTCTTTCAACAATAGCAGGCGCCTCAGCTTCTAAAGCACCAGCTAGACGACGTAACCTATCTTTAAAACCAAGCCATTTTGCCATTGGCCCAAAGGCGCCATCAGCAGCGATAATATAGCGACCCTGGAAACATCCATTTTTAGTATTAACTTCCCAGTAATCACTTTTAAATTCAATACCCGTTACTTCAGTGTTATCGCGCAGTTCGGTGCCTAGCTTTTGAGCCTGCTGAATAATAAAATGGTCGAATACATCACGGCGAACCAACCATACTGGCTCTGGTGTTTGTAGTTCAACCTCAACAACATCGTCCATTTTCCAAGTAAAGCGAATAGTATCAGCTTTAACCGAAATCGCTGGACTAAAATCAAAGTCAAACCATTCAGCAATCTGAGGAGATACTCCACCACCACAAGGTTTATACCGTGGTAAAGATTCTTTTTCTATAACTAATACCGAACGTCCCCGCTTGCTTAAATGATACGCAGCAGTTCCACCCGCAGGTCCGGCGCCAACGATTATACAGTCATACATAAAATGTTATACCTACCTACCTGAATAAAGCCTTATCAATAAGAAAGCAAAGCTTAAAAAGGGGTAAGAGGACAAAAGCAAAGGAACAAACACCCTTCACCCTTCTCCTTTTACCCCGTCCAACAGTCCAAAGTATTAACGACTAACCGAGTTAGACCTAGACAGTAGTAATGTCTTTTTCTTTCTCTGCCAGTAAATCGTTAATTTTAGCAGTATATTTGTCTGTTAGTTTTTGCAGTTTGTCTTGTAAGTCGCGAGATTCATCCTCAGATATTTCTGATGCCTTTTCCTGCTTGCGAATCGACTCAATGCCATCACGACGAATGTTACGAATTGCAACGCGCCCTTCTTCAGCATATTTAGCTGCAATTTTGACAAATTCTTTCCGCCGTTCGGTCGTTAATTGCGGAATATTTAGGCGAATTACAGAACCATCGTTACTAGGCGTTAAACCCACATCCGACAGTGAAATTGCCTTTTCGATGAGAGTTAGTGTGTTTCTATCGTAAGGCTGAATTAAAATAGTTGTCGCATCTGGAGTACTAATGTTCGCAAGCGATTTCAAAGATGTAGGCGTACCGTAATACTCAACAGAAATTCTGTCGAGTAAACTTGAATTCGCGCGCCCAGTGCGAATAGTATTGAAAGACCGTAGCGTAGATTCAACGGTCTTTTGCATGGTACTCTCAGCGTCAGCTAACTTCACAAGAACCTCCCACAAGCGTTCCAATCGATTCTCCCACAACTGCGCGGTAAATATTACCACTGGTGGTTAGATCAAAGACGAGAATCGGAATATTATTCTCCTTACATAAGGCTATCGCGGTACTGTCCATTACTCGCAAATCTTTTGCCAAAACGTGAGAATAAGTCAAAGTCTTATAGCGTTTGGCGTTACTTACTTTCATCGGGTCAGCATCATAAATACCATCAACTTTTGTAGCCTTAAAAATGACTTCTGCCTCAATTTCAGCCGCGCGTAGTGCCGCAGCAGTGTCGGTGGTAAAAAATGGGTTTCCAGAACCGGCGCCAAAAATAACCACCCGTCCTTTTTCAAGATGACGGATGGCACGACGGCGTATATAAGGTTCTGCTAATTCTTGCATAGCAATAGCCGTTAAAACTCTTGTCTGTACTCCTATACGTTCGAGGGAGTCTTGGAGTGTCATGGCGTTCATTACCGTGGCAATCATGCCAATGTAGTCAGCGGTCGCTCTGTCCATTCCTGCCGACGCGGCTTTGACACCTCTAAATATATTGCCCCCCCCTACGACAATAGCGAGTTGAACACCTGTGGCTACTACCTCTGCTACTTCTTGTCCTATGTTCTTGACCACTTCGGGGTCAATTCCATAACCCATGTTGCCCATTAGGGCTTCACCGCTCAGTTTAAGTAAAACCCGTCGGTAATGTGTACCCATGAAGTTTCGTTTTATTTCAAAGAAAAAAAGTTGTAATTTCCTCCAATTTAAGATAGCAGTATGACGACAATATGTCTCTACTTGTGACAAATTTTAGTGGCGCCAAGTAATTTTTGTGCCGATTGGCTCAGTTTCTGTAATATCTATATTATTGTTGCCGAACAGTGACGCTATAGCACTTCTAAGATATTGTACCTGCACTGCTTCCGGGTTTTCCGGATTGTCGTCTATTTGCCCACGATATCGTACTCTTCCTTCAGAATCTATTAAAAAACACATTGGCGTAGTCATGGCGCCAAAACTGCGAGTTACATCTTGCGTTGAGTCCCATAGGTAGGGAAAGTTAAGTTCATGCTTCTGGGCAAAACCTTTCATCCGGTCAAAACTTTCTACTAAGTCTTGGTTAGCAGCGCTGCCATTTACGCCAATTAGCGTAAACCCAAAGCTTGAAAACTCTTGTTGAATTTGTTTCAACCGTTCCAGGTAATGTCCAACATAAGGGCAGTAGTTGCACATCAAAACGACGCCAACTGCGTAGAACTTTTCGAGATAACGACTGAGATGATGAACCTGCCCGTCGATACCTGGCAGTTCAAAATCTGGTGCGTAGCTTCCTATCGGAGTATCAGTTGTTAAGCGCGTTTTCATTTTCCCCTGGCTTCAAGGAACTAGGAACAAAAATTTGGTTTAATGAACATGTCATGCGACCGCATCGAACCGCTTTTTGGTGTAAATGCTTGATATTCGACCATTCTATAAACCTATCTACGCCACCGACCGCCGCGAAACTACTGAAATTATGCTTTCTTGGATTTATTCTTATTTTGTGAAAATAAAGTCTTAAAATATTGTTAACTTATGCCACGGTGCTTGTGAGCGATCAGGGAGGAGATGCTCTACTTTGAGATTTATCACTCTCACCGTTGGCACACCCCAACCATCAAAAACACATACTATCTCCGGAATAATCTATGTCAATCGGCTATGTTGCGCTCGTTCTCCACGCACACCTGCCCTTCGTTCGTCACCCAGAAAGCGACTACGTGCTAGAAGAAGAATGGCTGTATGAAGCAATTACAGAAACATACGTGCCTTTATTAAAAGTATTTGAAGGGTTAAAGCGGGACGGGATTGACTTTAAAATTACGATGAGCATGACACCACCCTTAGTGTCAATGTTACGTGACCCTTTATTACAAGAACGTTACGATGCCCATTTAGCGCAGCTAGAAGAGCTTATCGAGTTAGAAATCGAGCATAACGCCCACAACGGTCATATCAAATATCTCGGAGAACATTACGCCAAAGAATTTGGTGAAACACGTCTTATTTGGGAGCGTCATCAAGGAGACTTAGTAACCGCGTTCAAAGAATTTCAAGACTCAGGCAACCTCGAAATTATTACTTGCGGCGCCACTCACGGCTATTTACCACTAATGAAGATGTACCCGCAAGCAGTGTGGGCACAGCTTCAAGTCGCATGTGAACACTACGAAGAAACATTTGGACAACCACCAAGAGGAATTTGGTTGCCAGAATGTGCGTACTACGAAGGTTTAGAGCGAATGCTCGCCGACGTTGGCTTGCGCTACTTCTTAATCGACGGACACGGCATTTTATACGCACGTCCACGTCCTAGATATGGTACTTATGCACCAATATTTACCGAAACAGGGGTAGCAGCATTCGGTCGTGACCACGAATCATCGCAACAAGTTTGGTCTTCTGAAGTAGGTTATCCCGGCGCCGCAGAATACCGTGAATTTTATAAAGACCTAGGATGGGAAGCGGAATATGAGTACATCAAGCCATATATAATGCCCAACGGTCAGCGTAAAAATACTGGAATTAAATATCATAAAATTACAGGACGTGGATTAGGGCTATCGGATAAAGCTTTATATGACCCTTACTGGGCAAGAGAAAAAGCCGCAGAACACGCCGCCAACTTCATGTATAACCGCGAACGGCAAACAGAGCATTTACACGGAATAATGGGGCGCCCACCAATAATAGTTTCGCCCTATGATGCCGAATTATTTGGTCACTGGTGGTACGAAGGTCCCTGGTTTATAGATTACCTATTTCGTAAATCATGGTACGACCAACAAACCTATAAAATGACACACCTCGCCGACTACTTACGCGCCGAACCGTCACAACAAGTTTGTCGTCCCTCACAATCTAGTTGGGGTTACAAAGGCTTTCACGAATATTGGTTAAACGAAACCAATGCGTGGATTTACCCCCATCTCCATAAAACAGCCGAACGCATGATAGAAATATCAACAATAGAGCCAGAAGACGAACTTCAATGGCGCGCACTTAACCAAGCCGCACGCGAATTACTCTTAGCACAATCATCCGACTGGGCATTTATCATGCGAACCGGAACAATGGTACCATACGCAGTACGAAGAACACGTTCTCACGTCATGCGCTTCAACAAACTATACGAAGACATAAAAATCGGCAAAATAGACAGCGGCTGGCTAGAAAAAGTTGAACTAATGGACAACATCTTCCCCAACATCAACTACCGCACCTACCGCCCCCTCTAACCCCTCTTGTAGCACAGGCATCCTGCCTGTGCAGTAATGTATTTTTTACCAATTTGTCTCGTATAGTTTGTAATATTAAGCTACTGCAAAATCTGTATATTCTCTCATTTTTGGCTCATGGAATGCTAGTACAATATTTTCTTTTGGTACACCTTGACGAATTAAATCGTTTGCAATACCTTCCTCCGTCAAATCTTCTTCTATCCAAAATTTACCTAGCGATTGGACAATTCTATATATTCAGACAAGATATTTTTAATGATTTTTGGGTACTCGGTTAATTTATCCATTGTGTAATCTTTAGCTATACTAAATCAAAACTAAATTATCTCGATGTACAACAGTTTCGGCGCCCTCATATCCTAAAATCTCTCTAATCTCTCTAGAATGGCGCCCGCGAATCTTCTGCAATTCATTACTACTATAATTCACTAATCCCCGCGCGATTTCATTCCCATCCCCATCAAATATCCCTACTGCATCTTGAGTATCAAATTCACCTTTTACTTCCGTAATACCCGCAGCAAGCAAAGATTTTCCGGCGCCAGAAATTGCCATTGCCGCACCATTATCTAAATACAGCTTACCCAATGGAACTAAACCATAAGCTATCCAACGTTTGCGCGCTCCTGTAGGTTCAGGTTGTGGTTCAAACTGAGTACCAATAGACTCACCATTAATAATTTTGCTTATATTATGAGGGTATTGTCCTTGTGTTATTACTGTCCGTACTCCTGCTGCTGTAGCAATGCGAGCCGCAGAAATTTTTGTTACCATTCCCCCCGTTCCCCACTGTGAACCTTGACCACCTGTTTGAACTTGCATAGCCGTCAGCTCTTTTATACTGTTTACCAAACTAATTGGTTTAGCATCAGGTACAGAGCGAGGGTCTGCGGAATATAATTTATCTACATCTGTAAGCAAAAACAGCCAATCAGCTTCTACTAAACTGGCAACAAGCGCAGAAAGAGTATCATTGTCTCCAAACTTTAATTCTTCAACAGCAACAGTATCATTCTCATTCACAATCGGAATAACGCCAAGTTCGAGTAACTCCCGAAACGTATTGTAAACATTTAAATATCTACTACGCTGCACCAAATCACTACGAGTTAAAAGTACTTGAGCAATAGGTTGTTGCAACGTCGTAAACAAATCATCATAAACCCTCATCAGGCGCCCTTGTCCAACAGCAGCAACAGCTTGTTTCAGAGCAATACTTTTTGGACGTTCGGTTAAACCTAAACGCGCACTTCCGACTCCTACGGCGCCACTAGATACGAGAATAACTCTATGTCCTTTCGAGCGCAGTTGTGAAAGCACTTCAGCTAATGTGGCAATAGTAGATAGCGCTAATAATCCTGTTTCAGGTTGAGTAAGACTAGAAGTTCCAATTTTAATAACCAGAGTCTGAGGCATCTTATATATCTATATATCGTTGAGGCGGTTTAACCAATATCCTAAAACAGCACGCAACACCTCGTATACCCGCCTTGACATCCAAAATACTAAAGCGCTAGTTCCTCTATTATGAGGACTAGCGCTTTAAAGGTTTTAAAGTTATTTACTATGGCTAGGGTATATATTTTGCTTACCCCATCTTATTAATTTTCATAATCCCTTATATTTGTATGTAACGAACCTTTTTTAATTATTTCTTTAGATTTACTTTCTTTAAAATTTATTACGCTTTGTAAATCTTTTTTCCTTTGGACTAATTGTAGCCCCTAAAATTTCAGATGCCCACACTTCAAAATTACGGACAGGGTGAGAGCGCAATGCCGCACCAGGATCCATCATTGGTTCCACAAGAATTGTAAACATTCCCAAACGATTACCTACCAAGACATCAGTAAACAACCTGTCGCCAACCATACCAACTTGGTTAACAGGCAAATTCATTTCAGCAAGTGCTGCACGGACTTTACGACGTGACGGTTTCGCGGCGCCATGATAATAAGGTAAATCTACCGCACGGGCAATACTGCTAATTCGATTTTCGCTGATATTATTACTGACAAGCCAAAGCGATGCGACTTGACGCACTTGTGCCACCCACTCTTTGAGTTCAGGTGAAGCTACAGCAGCCTTAAATGGTACTAATGTTTCATCAACATCAAGCACCAGCCCTTTAAGCTTATACCGTTGAATAATATCAGGCGTAAGGCTCAATATCGAAGAAGAGAGAATTAAATCAGGTTGTAGTAATTCGTTCCAAGTCATTAGTTCAAATTTAGTAATGTAGAGACGTGACATGTCACGTCTTTGTCTTTTAAAAATTGAAAATTATTTCTTTTGTCTTTCTCTACGAATTTTAGCAACAGCGGCTTCGTGTTCCTGTATAGTACGACTAAAAACGTGAGTCCCATCATACCGAGCAACAAAAAATAAATAATCAGTATTTTCGGGGTTTAACACAGCTTGTAGTGCAGGCAAACCAGGCGCCGCTATTGGAGTAGGAGGTAAACCAGGCGTAGCATAAGTATTATACGGTGATGGTTGTCTGACTTGTGCAAATGTTAAAGGTCTATCAGGAGTTTGAGTAATTCCAAAAGCATATTCAACAGTGGGATCACTTTCTAGTTTTATCCCTTTTTGCAAGCGAGATACAAATACACCCGCAATACGGCGCCTTTCTTCTGCTACAACAGCCTCTTTTTCTACGATACTAGCAAGCGTCACCCATTCTTTAAGTGTAAACTTTGTTTTATCCTTCTCTTTTTGGTATACAGGTAAAGCAGTTTGCTCAAAACGTTCAAGCATTTGCTCGACAACATCTTGAGGTGTAATTTTTTCTGCTGGAACTTGGTAAGTATCTGGAAAAAGAAAACCTTCCAAAATTGGAATATCAGCAGGAAGCCAAGAAAATTGTTTCCTATCAACTTTACTTGCAGCCTTTATAAAATCTTCAGCAGAAAACCAGCCCTTTTCTTGAAAGTATCTTGCCATTTGTCTCAAAGACCAACCTTCAGGGATAGTAAAACTAGTTTGCACTACTTTACCATCTCGAATTTTTTCAGCTATTACATTCATTGGCTGATTTGCAGATAATTCATAGATACCAGCCTGAAAATCACCTTTTGGGTCTTGCCAATTTTTATATCTTGCCAATAAACTCCAGGCATATTTCGACCGAATTAAACCTGCTTGTTCTAACTTGGCGCCAATTTGTTGAGTAGCTGTACCTTTATGAATTTGGAACCGTTGAGCTTTTGCGGTAGTAGATACAGGTGAAATAGCCCAACTCCACCAAAGCCAACTGGTGCTGCCAACAATACCCAACAATAAAGGCAGCAGGCTAAATATAAATAACCGCTGCCAACCTCTTTTTTGATAACTCATCATTAAGTACTGACTTTTGCAAAAAATTCTTTACTCAACTTCGTTAAACAACTGTTCTTCCAAAAGCGGTTGAACTTTACGAAA
>ERZ1066120.104-NODE-104-length-85918-cov-12.891700_pt1 | contig 85918 bp, 76 predicted proteins | sample MGYA00382767_ERZ1066120 | MGnify/ENA primary metagenome ERZ1066120 (study PRJEB33369, sample SAMEA5778350) | biofilm metagenome | biome: Industrial cooling water; feature: Water cooling tower basin; material: Biofilm | place: United Arab Emirates | collected... | reverse complement strand
CGCAGATGGTGGGCGATGAGCGCTCTCGCCAGCTGGTGCGCGGCATCGTGGGGCTCGCCCACTCGCTTGGCATGGAGGTGGTCGCCGAAGGCGTCGAATCCGACGAGCAGGCGCAGCTCCTGGCCGCACTCGACTGCGATGTGCTGCAGGGCTGGGCCTTTGCTCGTGCCATGCGGCTCGATGAGCTCGTGGCCTTCGCTCGCCGCTCGACGATTCACCGCATGGTGGCCGCAACGCACGGCGCAATGTGAGGGCCGGGCCTCGGAGAACGCGCACCGCAGGCGCCTGGCCGAGAAAGAGCACGCCGAACCGGCGGGGCTTTGCGGTGGTCGCCACCGAAGTGCGCATGCTGGCTGCCCGCAGCGCCGACGCTGCCCGCGAGATCTAGTCACTCATCCTGGCTAGCCACAAGGAAGTCGACGCCGGCACGACAGTCGTGCAAGCCGCCAGCGCCTCGCTGCAAACGCTGGCGCCCGTCGCCACTCGCATGCACGACCTCTTGGGCGAGATACCCACGAGCGCGCGAGCAGAGTACCGGCATGGCTCAGGTCGGCCAAGCCGCGCAGGATCTGGACCGCGCAACGCAACAGAACGCCGCGCTGAGCGAACAGACGTCGGCTGCGGCCGAGTCGATGCGCGACCAAGCCTTGGTGCTGGCCGAGCGCGTGGGGCGCTTCAAGCTGCCAGGCTAGAAGCGCGGGTGATCCGTAGTCGACTTCATGCTCGAGCCGCGACCGCTGCGGCTCCAGGCGCACACCGTCGCGCCTGATCTCGAACACGTCGCAGATGGCGCCGGCCTCCAAGCACGCCGCGGTCGCGTCGATCTCCGCACGCACCGATGTGAGCCGGCTATCCTAGCTGCTGCGGCGCTCAAGGGATCGCCGGCGGGGGCCCCGAGGCCCGATGAGCACAGACGACCCGCTTGGCAGCGCGTCATGCAGCTCGACGCCATGAGTTCGTACCGTCGGCACGGGGATCGTGATGCCCACCGTTTTCGCGGTCGACGGCCGGCACTACCGGCTGGAGATCGGTTTCGCGCAACACGGCCGCAGCTTGGCCGATGACGAAGTCCTGGTGGCCGAGGTCGAGGGCCGCGATGGGTGAGCTGCGCGTTCCCGCCCCGCCGCCGGCACTGGCGGAGTTGTCTTCGTGGTCGTGGCCGGACGCGGGTCTGCGGCGGCGCAGGTGGTCGGGGGTCGAGCGGCTGCGCGCATGGCGCCCGCACCGCAGGGGCGAAATCCACCCGCCCTGGACCGGCCGCGCCTGGGCCGTCGAGAACGCCGAGCAGGAGTACGGGGTGATCGTGTCGGGCGATGCGCGCGCGCCCGACCCGGCCCGCGCGGCGCTCGCGCGGCAGGTCTGCGTGCGCATGCCCGAGCTGGCCGCGAAGCTGCTCGACTGGCTCGCCGACCGGCCCGGGCTGCCCAATGGCGCGCCGCACCGCTGGGAATTGGACCACTTGTCGTTCATGGACGAGCCCGGCAAGCCGCCCACCGGCTTCATGCTGGAGGTGCACGACTCGAACGACCCGCGCGAACCCGGTGAATCGGGCCTGCAGGTGGCCTGCGGGTGGCGGCTCGAGCGTCCGCGCGACCCGCTGGTCGTCTTCGGCCTGCGCTGGCACAACCACCCGTGGCCGCCGGAGTTCGACACCGCCGAGCCGGTGCGCGAGCGCCACGGTTTCTTGGAGTTCCTGCGCGACGGACGCTTGGCCGGCGTGGCGCGCGGCGACACGCGCGCCGAGGTCGAGCGCCGCTGGGGACCGCCGGTCGAGCGCACCGAAGCGGGCTGGGACGGCTGGGGACCGGTGCCCTCGGTCGCCTGGCGGGGCGAGTGCTCCGTGATGGCCGACTTCGACGCTGAAGGGCGCGTCGAACGCCTGACGGTCGACCTGGAACGCCATCCTTCCGACACGCGCGAAATCCGGATCGCGCCGGGCGTCGTGCTCGACTTGGAGGGCTTCCCGCCCGGGCTGGACGACGACGACGTGGAGGCGCGCCTGCGCGAGCATGTCTTGGCCTACGAGCGTCGCGCCGAAGGCGAGCGCTGGGACGACCAGCATGTCGAGTGGACCCTGCTCGCCTCGGGCGTGACGCTGGGCGCCTGGAACACCGACTGCGCCAGCGGCCTGTGCGAGGCTGCGCTCGAGGACCCGGTGCCCGCGCATGACGCCCCGCAAGGGCGCGACGGATGACCGGCGCCAGCAGACCCGAGGGCGAGCCCGCGAGACGGTGGGCGCGGAACTTGCCAACGCTTGGCGCCGCGAGCCCTCGCTTCCTCCATCCCCACAGGGAGACCATACAAATGCAACGTCGCCTGTTCCTGCGCAACACCGTCGGCCTGACGGCCGGCGCCGCCGTCCTGTCGGCATGCACCACCACCGGCCCCGACACCGCTCAACGCGACCCGGCCGCTCGCCGCACCGAAATCGACGCCGGCGCCGACGCGGCGCTGCAGCGGCTCTACTCGGCCGCTCCGACGGCGCGCGAGACCGTTGGCCGCGCCCGCGGCGTGCTGGTCTTCCCGCGCGTGATCGAAGGCGGCTTCGGCATCGGCGGCGAAATCGGAGATGGCGTTCTGCGCGTGGGCGGCCGTCCCAACGGCTACTACCGCTTGGCCGCCGGCTCGCTCGGCTGGCAGATCGGCGCGCAGTCCAAAGCGGTCGTGATCGTCTTCAACACGCAGGAGGCGCTGGACCGCTTCCTGGCGAGCAAGGGCTGGACGGCAGGCGCAGACGCCTCGGTGGCGCTGGCCCGCATCGGCGCCAATGCGGAGATCGACACGCTGACCGCGCAGCGCCCGGTGGTCGGCTACGCGCTCACCAACGCCGGCCTGTACGCCGGCGCCACGATCGACGGCAGCAAGATCACGCGCCTGTCGCTCTGATCGCCGCGCCGGCGCGCTCGCCCGGTCGACGGGTCGACGGGTCGTCGGCGCGGACGGGCGCGCGGCGAGGCGCCCGCAGGCATCGTGCGGGTCCGCCTCGAGCGCCCGCGCGCTTGGCCATGATGGTCGGCATCGACCTCGGCACCACGAACAGCCTGATCGGCGCTTGGATCGACGGCGCGCCCACGCGCACTGCGGCAGAACGTCCAGCGGTGCGTCGCGTCCGAGCCGGCATCGGCCACCGACGACTTCCTGCCCGATGACGGACCGATCCCGGTCACGGTCTTGCCCGGCACACGCTTCGTGACCGTGCGCGTCCATTTCAAGGACGGCACCGCGTCGCGCGTGCAGCGCTACCGGGTACCGGCCGCCGGCGGCTGAATGCGCTCGCCGCCCGGCCGACGCCTCAGCCCAGCAGCGTCAGCAGCACCGACAGCGTCGCCCCGGCCGTCAGCAGCCCGCGCAGCCGCGGGAACCACGCCGGCACGGGATGGCCGCGGTAGATGCGCTGGTCGACGATCCACGCGCACACGAAGCCGATCGCCAGCAGCAGCAGCGTCGCGTGCGCAGGGCCGATGGAGGGTTCGGGGACGAGTTCCGGCGCGATGGTCGCGAAGAACGCGTAGAGGCTGGGCACCACGCTCCAGACCAGCGCGGTGCGGGTGCGCGCGGCCGACATCCCGTGGCCCGCAAGCGCGATGCCCCAATGCAGCGCCCCGATGAAGGACAGGATCGTCACCGCGTACTGGATCTGCGCCAGCACCGCCATGCGCGCGTAGTCCGGGTCGGCGACCACCGCCACCAAGGCCAGGCCGAAGAAGGGGACGAGTCCGCCCAATCCGAGCAGGTTCGCCCAGCGTCGCAGCACCCGGTCTCGCGCCTGCTGAGGCGTCGAGCCGCCCGGCGGCACGTGGGCGGCAGGTGGCGGCGCGCTGGCGGATCCCTTGTTCGGCACGCTGGTCGGATCGCTGGTCGGATCGCCGGAGAGTCTGCTCAACGCCGTGCCTCAGGACGACGAAACCTGTAGATCGCTTGCCTTGCCCGGCCTTCGGGCCACACCCGGACCGGGCGGCCGTCGGTCATGCAGGCGCGCTGCACCGCCTCCAAACCCAACGTGCGCAGGAAGGCCTCGAAGTCGGCCAGCGTGGTCAGGTGCAGGTTGGGCGTGTCGTACCACTGGTAGGGCATGTCGCGCGACATGGGCATGCGCCCGCGCAAGAGGGACAGCGCGTGGCTCCAGTGGCCGAAGTTGGGGAAGGACAGGATGCCTTCGCGGCCCACGGCGCTCATCTCGCGGATGACGCGCTCGGTGCGGTAGGTGACCTGGATGGCCATGGACAGCACCACCACGTCGAACTGCACGCCGGCGAACAGGTCCAGCCCGGCCTCGATGTCGCGCTGGATGACATCGACGCCGCGCGCCACGCAGGCCAGCACCGCCGCGTCGTCGATCTCGACGCCGTAGCCGGTGCACCCCTTGGCCGCCTGCAGGTGCGCCAGCAACGCGCCGTCACCGCAGCCCAGGTCCAGCACGCGCGCGCCGGCCGGGATCCAGTCGGCGATCAGCGCCAGGTCGGGCCGCAGCACGCCGGGGGCCGACACGCCGCCGCTGGCGGCGGCCTGCAGCGCCGCGGCGGCCTGCGTGCCGCGGGCGAAGCCGGGTTGCGCGACGGCGCTCATCGGGCGCCTCCCACCGGGATCCGCCCGAAAAAGGCCCGCACCAGCGCGTGGTACTGCGGCGAATCCAGCAGGAACGCGTCGTGACCGTGCGGGGCGTCGATCTCCGCGTACGTGACCTGCCGGCCGTTGCGCAGCAGCGCTTCGACGATCTCGCGGGAACGTTCCGGCGAAAAGCGCCAGTCGGTGGTGAAGGATGCCACCAGGAACCGGGCCTGCGCCGGCTGCAACGCTGCGGCCAGGTCGCCGGCGCGGGCGCGGGCCGGATCGAAATAGTCGAGCGCGCGGGTGATCAACAAGTACGTGTTGGCGTCGAAGTAGCGGCTGAACTTCTCGCCCTGGTAGCGCAAGTACGACTCGATCTCGAACTCGACGTCGAAGCCGTAGCGGTAGTCGGCGTTCTTCAGCGTGCGGCCGAAGCGCTCGGCCATGGTGTCGTCCGACAAGTACGTGATGTGGCCGATCATGCGCGCCACCTGCAGGCCGCGTGCCGGCACGACGCCATGGTCGTAGAAGCGCCCGCCGTGGAAGTCCGGGTCGGTGATGATGGCGCGGCGGGCCACTTCGTTGAAGGCGATGTTCTGCGCCGACAGCTTGGGCGCGGTGGCCACCGCCACGCAATGCGCCACGCGTTGCGGGTACATCGTCGCCCAGGCCAGCGCCTGCATGCCGCCCAGGCTGCCGCCCATCACGGCGGCGAAGCGCTCGATGCCCAGCGCATCGGCCAGGCGCGCCTGCGCGTTCACCCAGTCCTCTACCGTCACCACCGGAAAATCCGGGCCGTAGGGGCGGCCGGTGGCCGGGTCCGGGGACATGGGACCGGTGGAGCCGAAGCAGCTGCCCAGGTTGTTCACGCCGATCACGAAGAATCGGTCGGTGTCCACCGGTTTGCCGGGGCCGACCATGTTGTCCCACCAGCCGACCTCGTGCGGAGGGTCGGCGTAGGTGCCGGCCACGTGGTGCGACGCGTTGAGCGCATGGCAGACCAGCACCGCGTTGGAGCGGTCCGGGGCCAGCGTCCCGTAGGTTTCGTAGACGAGCGTGTAGTCGGCGATGCTGGCGCCCGAGGCGAGCGCGAGCGGCTGTGCGAAGTGCTGGCGCTTGGGCTGCACGATGCCGACCGACCCAGAAGCGGTCGCCGCCGACCGCGGCGTCGGGGCGGACCGGACGCCGGGTGCAGGCTCGCGTAAAGATGCGGTGGTCATGGGGAACGAAGACGCCCGAAAAACGAAGAAGCCCGAATCTTTCGCTTGCGCGCTAGAGTCGGGCTCCCGGGGGCGTCCGCTTTAGCCGTATTTGTAACGCGCCCGCAAGCTGGTTCAAATCGGCGCGAACCATCACTTTACCCCGCTGGGGGCGTGCGGTCCACCGTGAGCGACGCCGAGCCGAGCGCAGGAAACGCCGGCATGCGACTCGAAGCGAAACGATGTCGCGAGGACTCAGCGATGGACGGACGCGTCCGGCCCGAAATCCCGCAACGCCCGCCGCGCCACGCGCTTGGCCTCGACCAGGTCCGACGCCAGCACCGCCTCCTTCACGCGCAGCAGCTGCGACGAATCCATCGAGAACTCGCGCAGCCCCAGCCCGAGCAGCAGCGACACCAGCGCCGGCTGCCCCGCCATCTCGCCGCATACCGCCACCGGCTTGCCGGCGCGCCGCCCCGCCGCGATCGTGGCGCCGATCAGGCGCAGCACCGCCGGGTGCAACGGGTCGTACAGCGAGGCCACCGCGTCGTCGGTGCGGTCGATGGCCAGCGTGTACTGCACGAGGTCGTTGGTGCCGATGGACAGGAAGTCCAGCCGGCGGGCGAACCACGGCGCGGCGATGGCCGCGGCCGGCACTTCGATCATGCCGCCCACCGGCACGCGCGGCGCCTGCGGCACGCCGGCCTCGGCCAGCTGCGCGCGGGCCTGCGCGATCAGCCGCACCGCCTGCTCCACTTCCCGGGGACTGGTCAACAGCGGCAGCAGCAGCCGGATCGGCCCGTGCGCCGAGGCCCGCAGGATGGCGCGCAGCTGCACCAGGAAGAAAGTCGGCTCGGCCAGCGAGAAGCGAATGGCGCGCCGGCCCAACGCCGGGTTGGCAGAAGGCGCGATCGACATCGGCCCGTCGGCCGGCATGGCCTTGTCGGCGCCCACGTCGATCGTGCGCACGGTGAGCGGGCGGCCATCCAACGCCTTGACCGCCTCGCGATAGGCCTCGAATTGCTCGTCCTCGCCGGGCGGCTGGCTGCGCCCCAGGAACAGGAACTCCGAGCGCATGAGGCCCACGCCTTCGGCGCCCAGCTCGCGCGCCATGGCCGCTTCCACGGGCAGCTCGATGTTGGCCATCAGCCGCACGTCCGTGCCGCAGCGCGTGCAGGCGCGCACGCCCACCAGGCGGCGCAAGTCGGCCGCGGCCTGCGCGGCCTGCGCCTTGCGCTGCCGATACACGGCGAGCAGTCCTTCGTCCGGGGAGACGATCAGCGCGCCGGCGTCGCCGTCCACGATCACCAGGTCGCCGTCGCGCACCACGGAACTCGCGCCACCCAGCCCGACCACGGCCGGCTTGCCGAAGCTGCGCGCCAAGATGGCGCTGTGGGACGCCGCGCCGCCCAGGTCGATGCAGAAGCCCGCAGCGCCGCGCCAGTGCAGCAGGTCGGCCGGAGCGATGTCGTCGGCCACCACGATGGTGGGTTCGGCCAGCGTCGCGTCGGCGCCGCCTGCCGGTCCACGCCGCGCGTCGCCGGCCAGCACCTTCAGCACCCGGTCCACCACCTGGCGGACGTCGCGCCCGCGCTCGCGCAGATAGTTGTCGTCCAGCGCCTCGAACTGCTCGGCCAACAGCACCGCGCGGTTCCACAGCGCCCACTCGGCGTTGCAGCCTTCGTCGCCGATCAGCGCGCGGGCACCGTCGGCCAGCGTGGGGTCGCGCAGGATCAGCGCGTGCACTTCCAGCAATGCGCGCGCCTCGGGCGGGGCGGCATCGGGCAGGTCGCGCGCCAGGGCCTGCAACTCGGCGTCGACCTCGTCGATGGCTTCCTCCAGGCGGCGCTGCTCCTGCGGCACCGCCTGCGGCTCGACCCGGTAACGGGCCACGTCGTGGCCGTGCGGCTGCAGCACCAACGCGCGGCCGATGGCCACGCCGCCGCCGATCGGCATGCCGTGCAGGCTGAAGGCCACGGAGTTCGCGGAGGCGACGTTGGCGATCGACCCAGGCATGGCAGCCCCCTCACTCCTCGCCGAAACCCGAATTCACCAGCGCCACCAGCGCATCCAACGCGGCCTGCGCGTCGCGGCCGTCCGTCTGGATGCCGATGGTGGATCCCTTGCCGGCAGCCAGCATCATCACGCCCATGATGCTCTTGGCGTTCACGCGCCGGCCGTTGCGGGTCAGCCAGACCTCGCTGGCGTACTGGCTGGCCACCTGGGTCAGGCGGGCCGACGGGCGGGCATGGAGGCCCAGCCGGTTGACGATGGTCACTTCCGCGGAAGGCATGGCGGATCCTTGTCCGGCGAGGCGCAGGACGCGTCCCGGTCGGCAGGCGCGATCACGCGCACCGCTTCCCGCGCGCCCTCCGCCACCAGCGGGACCAGCTCTTCCATCGGGCGGCGCCGATACGTGAGCGCGCGGCACATCATCGGGAGGCTCATGCCCGACACGACTTCGATGCGCAGCGGGTCGACCAACCGCCCGGCGATCCGCGCCGGCGTGGCGCCCCAGGCGTCGGTCAGCACCAATACGCCGCTGCCGTCGTTGATGCGCTTGACCAGCTCCAGCGCCGAATGGTGCGCGGCGTCCGGGTCTTCGTCGGGAACGACGTCCAGTGCCGCGGTCTGTGGCGGCAGCCGGCCGTAGATGTGGCGCGTGCAGCGCAGCAGCGCCGTGCCGAGCGGCTCGTGGCTGACGAGCAGGATGCCGATCAAGGTTGCCCGGGCGCCGCCGTGGCGCCGTGCTCGGCCGCTTGCTCGAGCGCATCCAGGAACATGGCGGCCACGTCGAAGCCGGTCTGGTCCATGATCTCCCGGAAGCAGGTGGGACTGGTGACGTTGACCTCGGTGAGGTAGTTGCCGATCACGTCCAGCCCCACCAGCAGCAGCCCGCGAGCGGCCAGGCGCGGGCCCAGGCTGGTCGCGATCTCGCGGTCGCGCGCGGTGAGCTCGCGCGCCTCGCCGCGGCCGCCGGCGGCCAGGTTGCCGCGGCTTTCGCCCGGCTTGGGGATGCGCGCCAACGCATGGGGCACGGGCTTGCCGCCGATCAGCAGCACGCGCTTGTCGCCATCGCGGATCTCGGGGATGTAGCGCTGGGCCATGACGGTGCGCGCGCCGAACTGGTTCAGCGTCTCGACGATCACGTTGAGGTTCGGGTCGTCGGCGCGCACCCGGAAGATCGAGCTGCCGCCCATGCCGTCCAGGGGCTTCAACACCGCGTCGCCGTTGGCCGCGACGAAGTCGCGCAGGCGTTGCGGGTCGCGCGTGACGATGGTGGGCGCGGTGAACTCGTCGAACTGCGCGATCGACAGCTTCTCGTTGTGGTCGCGGATGGCGCGCGGGTCGTTGAAGACGCGGGCGCCCCGGCGTTGCGCGTGCTCCAGAAGGTACGTGGCGTACATGTACTCCATGTCGACCGGCGGGTCCTTGCGCATCAGCACCGCGCCGAAGGCGGTCAGCGGCGCCTCGATCGCCTGGTCGCCGCGCCACCAGGGGCCCTCGCGCCGCAGGTCGTCGAAATAGGACGGATCGAGCCGGATGTTGGTGGCCACGGCCAGCACGCGCCCGGACACCAGCGCCAGGTCCTGCGGCCCGCAGACCGACACCGCGTGGCCCCGGTTCTGCGCCTCGACCATCATCGCGTAGGTCGAGTCCTTGTAGATGGCGAAGGACTCGAGCGGGTCGGCCACGAAGAGCAGGCGCATGCGCTTACCCGTACAGCGACTGGTCGGGATCGGTCCGCTCGAGCTCGAGCGAGGCGGCCAGCAACGCCAAGCGTCCCACCACGCCGTAGGCGTAGAAGCGGTTGGGTGCGGCGCCCGGATGCTCGGTGTCGGGCAGGTTGCAGCTGTGGGCGAAAGGCAGCGGCACGAAGTGCATGCCGGGCGCGTTCAGGTTCTCGTCCTTGCCGCGCTCGCCGTGCACCCGGTAGAAGCCGCCCACCACGTAGCGGTCGACCATGTAGACCACCGGCTCGGCCACCTTGTCCTCGATGGTCTCGAAGGTGTGCACGCCTTCCTGCAGGATGACGTCGTGCACCTGAAGGCCTTCCTTGACCACCGCCATCTTGTTGCGCTGCTTGCGGTTGAGGTTGCGCACCTCGGAGGCGTCCTTCACCGACATGATGCCCATGCCGTAGGTGCCCGCGTCGGCCTTGACGATCACGAACGGCGTCTCGTCGATGCCGTATTCGCGATACTTGGCGCGGATCTGCTTGAGCAGGCTGTCGACATTGGCGGCCAGGCACTCTTCGCCGGTGCGCTCGTGGAAATCCACGGCACCGCACGCGGCGAAATAGGGGTTGATCAGCCAAGGATCGATGTCAAGCATCTTGGCGAACCGCTTGGCCACGTCCGCGTAGGCCGCGAAGTGGTTGGTCTTGCGGCGCACCGCCCAGCCCGCGTGCAGCGGGGGCAGCAGGATCTGCTCGTGCAGGTCGGCCAGGACCTCCGGCAAGCCCGAGGACAGGTCGTTGTTGAGCAGCACCGAGCACGGGTCGAAGCCGTCGACCATCACGCGCCGGCCCTGGCGCACCAGGGGCTCCACCACCAGCGTGGAGCCGTCCGGCAACGCCAGCGGCATCGGCTCGGCGATTTCGGGATTGAGCGTGCCCAGGCGCACGTTGAGGCCGGTCTGCCGCAGGATCGCCACCAATCGCTGCACGTTCTGGAGATAGAACGTGTTGCGCGTGTGGTTCTCCGGGATCAGCAACAGGTTGCGTGCGTCCGGGCAGTACTTCTCGATGGCGGCCTGCGCGGCCTGCACGGCCAGCGGCAGCACGTCTTCGGAGAGGTTGTTGAAGCCGCCGGGGAAGAGGTTGGTGTCCACCGGCGCGAGCTTGAAGCCCGCGTTGCGCAGGTCCACCGAGCAGTAGAAGGGCGGCGTGTGCTCCTGCCATTCGAGCCGGAACCAGCGCTCGATCTGCGGAGTGGAGTCGAGCAGTCGCTGCTCCAGTGCCAGAAGCGGGCCGGAGAGCGCCGTCACCAGGTGAGGGACCATGGGGCTATGCAGGATGGGACCGGCCGATTGTACGCCGGCCGGCCCCAGGCGCCCGATGGCGGGCCGGCGGGCGAGCCGCGCCCGCCCCGGCCCGGCGGATCAGCGCGCTTCGATCGCGGCGTCGTTGATCGGCTCGGCCGTCGCGGCGCCGACCGCGTGGCCGCCCATGCCGTGGCCCGATGCGCCCTGCCCCGTCATGGCGTGGACGGGCATCGCGTGCGACACCGACAGCGCATGGCCGGCCGGCGCTTCGCCCAGCACGGGCAAGACGGCGGACGACGACCGCGTGGCGTCGGCAGGCACCGCGACCGGCCGCGCGGCGGGCCAGCGCGACAGCAGCGTGCACAGCAGCGCGGCGGCGTACGGCACCGACTGCATCGCCAGCAGCGTGAGCCACAGCGCCGATTCGTGGTGGCCCGTGCGGCGGGTCAGCCAGATGCCCAGCATGCAGGTCACCAGGCCCGCCAACATGGCCACTTCCTCGCGGATCGGCGTGAGCATCCCGGCCTTCGACTTGGCGGCCGCCCCCTTGCGGGTCACCTCGAAGACGCCGGCGCGCTGGCGCAGCCCCGAGTAGACGCCGCGCGCCACCGCGTGCGACAGCCCCGCCGACGCCAGCGCGGCCAGCGCTGCCTCGGGCAGCGAGCACGGCACGCGGCGCAGGTACAAGAGCGGCCCCAGGATGGCGCGGCAAGCGAACAACGCCAACAGCGGCGGCGCGAAGGCCGCGATCGGCAACGGGAAGGCGGCCGGCGCCACCAGCACGCCCACCGTCCAGGCCATGGCCGCCAACGCGAACACCAGGTGGAGCGCGTCGCCGAACCAGGCCACCCAACCCGAGACGAAGTGGTAGCGCTGCGCCGCCGTCAGCTTGCCGCCCCGGAAGAGGCTGCGGGCGTGCGCCTTGAGGATCTGCATCGCGCCGAAGGCCCACCGGCGGCGCTGCTTGCAGAAGGCCGTGAAGTCGTCCGGCACCAGCCCCTCGCCCATCACTTGGTCGACGTACACGGTCGACCAGCCGGACTTCATCAACCGCAATCCCAGTTCCGCGTCCTCGCAGATGCACCACTCGGCCCAGCCGTCGGCCTGGCGCAGGGCCTGGGCGCGGATCATGGTCATGGTGCCGTGCTGGATGATGGCGTCACGCTCGTTGCGGTGATGCATGCCGATGCGGAAGAAGCCGTCGTACTCCCAGTTCATCGCACGCTTGAGCGGGTGCGGCTGCCATTCGCGGTGGGCCTGCGGCGACTGCACCACGCCGACCTTGGCGTCCTCGAACCAGCCGGTCAGCGCGCGCAGCCACGAGCGCTTGACGACGTAGTCGGCGTCGACGACGGCGATCACTTCGGCGCGCGGATCCGTCTTCTCCAGCGCGAAGTTCAGCGCGCCGGCCTTGAAGCCCGGCCAGGCCGGCAGGTGGAAGAACCGGAAGCGTGCGCCGAGTTCGGCGCAGCGCTTCTCCACCGGGCGCCAGAGCGCCTCGTCGCGGGTGTTGTTGTCGACCACCACGACCTCGTAGCGCGACCAGTCCAGCGCGGCCAGGCTGTCCAGCGTGGCGATCACCATGTCCGGCGGCTCGTTGCAGCAGGCCAGGTGGATGGAGACGAAGGGCTCGCGGGCACCGGGCTGCACCGGCTTGGTGCCGAAGGCCCGCGCCAGGTTGCCGCGCCAGAACATCTCGGCGAACTCGAAGCCGTGGGCCAGCAGGATCAGCGCGGCGATCATCAGCCCGGGCAGCAGCAGGCCCAGCGCCGCCCAGTCCACCGGCCGCAGGTAGTCCTCGAAGGGTTGCAGCAGCATCCAGGCGAGCAGCGTGGCCGTGCCCTGGATCAGCGCGCAGAACACCAGGCGGCTGGACAGCCGCAGCCGGGCGAAGGTCCAGGCGAACCACAGCATGGCGAGAAAGCCCGCGATGGACGCCACCACCGCCGGCGCCATGCGGTCCGAATCGGTGCCCAGGGGGCCGGCCAGCGCGAACTTCGGCGTGCGGTCGGCGGTCAGGATGCCCCAGTGCGCGCCCGCGCGGCCCTCGTTGGCCGCCTTCCAGGGCTGGTCGATCGCTTCCATCAGGAAGTAATCGAGCTTGCGGGGTGCCGCACGCACGAGGAATTCGCGGATGAAGCGGGCCTGGATCTCGTTGGACGCGGCGGCGCCGTCGTAGCGGTCGCCACGGCTGGGCCAACCGATCTCGCCGATCACCACGTGCTTGCCCGGGAAGGTGCGGTGGATCTGGTCCAGCCGCCACATGGCGTAGTCGACCGCGCGTTCCGCGGGCACGCCTTCCCAGTAAGGCAGCAGGTGGACCGTGATGTAGTCGACGTGCCTGGCCAGCTCCGGGTGCTTGAGCCACACGTGCCAGGGCTCGGCGGTCGACACCGGCACGCGCAGCACGTCGCGCAGCTCGTCCAGGTGCGCCATCAGCTGGCCGGGCGTGAGCGAGCCGCGCAGCAGCACCTCGTTGCCGGCGATCACGCGCTCGATGGCGTCCGTCCCGCGCACCGCCTGCTTGATCGCTTCCATCTCGCGGCGGTCGGCGGCTCGGTCGCCGTCGAGCCAGACGCCGGCGGTCACGCGCATGCCGTGGCTGGCGGCCAGCAGCGGCAGCTCGGGCAACTCGGAAGCGCTGTAGGTGCGCACCCGGCCGGTCATCTTGGCCAGCAGCGCCAGATCGTCGTCGACCTGGTCCGGACGCGGGAACTTCCGCTCGAGCGGGCTGTCCCAGCGTTGGAATGCGTTGTAGGCCAACCCGGCGATCTGCCCGGCATGATCCGGCGCGACGGCCGGCTCGCTGGTCGTGCGCCACAGGGCCAGGTTGCCCAGGGCGATGGCGCATGCCACGGTGAACGCCGCGATCGCCCGCGACCCGCCCGCTAAACCACTGCTCATCATCGATCCTCGTCGAAAGCGGCGCGGATGATACCGGCGCACGAGGATCGAACCCAAGGTCTTCGGACCCGTGGCAAGCCCGAAAGGGCGAGTGTCGACCGCTCGCGCGATAGACTCGCGCCGGCCTGCTCAACGCGGCACCTGGAGGCGCGGATGACCGCGCGCGAACACAATTCACGGTCGGCGCGCGCGAAAACGTCGGCCCCGCGCCAAAATCCCGAAGAATCAATGACCTACCGACGCATTCCCGACTCCGTGTTGTTGGGCGTCCTGGCCGCCCTGGCGGCGGCGGCGCTGTCCTGGTGGTGGCTGCGCGGGCAGCCCCGTCCCTTGCCGGAGCCGCCGCAGGCCCGGCTGCAGTGCGTGTCCTACGCACCGTATCGCCTGCCCGGGGAGACGCCGCACGATCCCACCGCTCGGGTCGCGGAAGCCCGCATCGAGGCGGACCTGCGCCTGCTGCAGGCGCGCACGTCCTGCGTGCGCACCTACACGGTCGGCGAAGGACTGGAGGCGGTGCCCGCGGTGGCGCGGCGCCTCGGCATGACCGTGCTGATGGGCGCCTGGATCGGGCGCGACCGCGACCGCAACGCCCGCGAGCTGAGTTCGGCGATCGCGCTGGCCCAGGCCAACCGGGACGTGGTGCGCGCGCTGATCGTGGGCAACGAGGTGCTGCTGCGCCGGGAACTGCCGGCCGCCGAACTGGCCCGACTGCTGACGCGCGCCCGCCGCGAGGCGGGCGTGCCCGTGACCTACGCCGATGTCTGGGAGTTCTGGGTGCGCAACCCCCAGCTCGCCCCGCACGTCGACTTCCTGACGGTGCACATCCTGCCCTACTGGGAAGACGAGCCCGTTGGCGTGGCGAAGGCGCTGGACCACGTGATGGAGATCCACCAGCACGTGCGCGAGGCCTTTCCCGGCCGCGAGATCCTGATCGGCGAGACCGGCTGGCCCTCGATCGGGCGCGCACGGCGCGATGCCGTGCCGGGCCGCGTCGAGCAGGCGGCGTTCGTGCGCGGCTTCGTGGCCTCCGCGGCCGAGCGAGGCATCCGCTACAACCTCATCGAAGGCTTCGACCAGCCCTGGAAGCGGGGCCAGGAGGGCGCCATGGGGGGCGGCTGGGGGATGCTGGGCTCGGACGGGAACGCCAAGTTCCCGTGGACCGGGCCGGTGGCCGCGGACCCGCGTTGGACGGAAGGGCTCGCCGCCGCCGGCGCTTCGGCGCTCGCGTTCGTCGTCTTGGCGTTTGCACGCGGCCGCCGGGCCGCGGGGTCCCTGCTTGCCCATGCGCTCGCCGGCCTGGCCACCGGCGCGGTGCTGATGGCGCAGTGGCGCTACATGGTGGACTGGAACCGCACGCCGCTGGAATGGGCCACCAGCGGCGCGTGGACGCTGGCCGCCGCGGTCTTGGGTTGGCTGGCGACGGAGCGGTTGGCCGATCGGAGCCGTGCGCCGGCCGGCCCGGATGCGTCCGGCTTGCCGAGCGCCGCGTCTGCCGCTCGGCTGCTGCTGTCCGAGTCCCGCCTGCCCGGCCGCGACGGCACGATCGCGTTGCTGCGGCTGGCGGTGCTGTTCGGCGCGGCCACGATGACCGTGCTGCTGGTCTTCGATGCGCGTTACCGCGGGTTTCCGTGGCCGTTGTACGTCGTCCCCGCGATGGCCTTGGTGCTGCTGGCCCTGGCCAGCGACGGGCCGCCGCGCCAGGCGCGCGAGGAGCGGCTGCTGGCGACGGTGATCGCGGCAGGCGTCCCGGTGGTGGCCTGGATGGAGCAGGCCCAGAGCGCGCAGGCCTGGACGTGGCTGGTCGTGGCGGCTTGCCTGGCCTACGGCGGGTGGGGCCGGCCCGGGCGCGGGGCGCACGCCGCCAGCCCGCCCAGCAGGACGCCGACCGCGGCCGGCTCGAAGCAATAAAGCACGAGCCCCGCGGTGCCCGCCACCAGGGCGACCAACACCGCCGCATCGCGCAGCCGTCCCGCACCCGCCGACGGCGCCGCTGCCGGGTGGCGCAGCACCAAGGCCAGGGCACCGGCCGCCAGCGCCAGCCAGCCCAAGCCTTGCGTGGCGAAGCTGCGGATCAGCAGCGAGCGTGCCGCGCACGCCCCCGACCAGGGCGCCGGGTCGCAGGCATGGGCGATCGCCTCCGGCTCGATGGCGTAGTGGCGGGCGGCCCAGGCCGCGGCGAAGGCCATCAGCGTGGGCAGGACGAAGGCGATCGGCGTGCGCATGGCGGAGACGGGCGGAACGGATCGGCGGCGTAGAGGCGGCAGGAAGGCGGCAGGAAGGCGCGCAGCCTACAGCACGGCGCGGATGCTGGCCGCGTGCGCCTGCAGCGCGTCCCGCGGCGGGTTCTGCACCGGCCACACCAGCGCCATCGCATCGCCCCGATGCCGGGGCACCAGGTGCGCGTGGAAATGGAACACGGTCTGGCCCGCGGCTTCGCCGTTGGCTTGGTACACCGACAAGCCATCGGGCGAGAACGCGGCGCGGATCGCGCGGGACAGCCTCGCCACGGTCCGGAAGACGGCGCCGGCTTGCGTGTCGTCCAGGCCGTGCACGTCCGGGACGTGCGCCTTGGTGGCCACCAGCACGTGGCCCGGGTTGACCTGCCCGATGTCCATGAAGGCGATCGTGTGCTCGTCCTCGTGCACCACGCTGGCCGGGATCTCGCCCGCCACGATCTTGCAGAACACGCAGCCGTTCATGTCGCGCCTCCGTTCATGGTCGATCACGCCGATGCCATCAGGGCATCGTCGAAGATCGCGACGGCGCGGGTCCAACCGGCCGACGCGCCCCGGATCTTGTGCGGAAAGCAGCTGATGTAGAAGCCGGTGGGCGGCAGGGACTCCAGGTTGTGCAGCTTCTCCAGGTGGCAGTAGCCGATGTCGCGGCCGGCCTTGTGCCCTTCCCAGATCAGCCCGGCGTCCTTGCTTTCGGCGTACTTCTTCGCGGTGTGCACGAAGGGCGCGTCCCAACTCCAGGCATCGGTGCCGGTCAGGCGGACGCCGCGCTCCAGCAGGTGCATGGTGGCTTCGTAGCCCATGCCGCAGCCCGACGACACGTAGTCGGGCTGCCCGTAGCGCGAGCCCGCCCGCGTGTTGACCACCACGATCTCCAAAGGCTGCAAGGTGTGGCCGATGCGGTCCAGCTCGGCTTCCACGTCGGCGGCGGTCACCACGTAGCCGTCGCCGAAATGCCGGAAGTCCAGCTTCACGCCGGGCTGGAAGCACCATTCCAGCGGCACCTCGTCGATCGCGATGGCGCGCTCCTTCTCGCCCAGCGCCTTGTTCATGGTCGAGTGGAAGTGGTACGGGGCATCCAGGTGCGTGCCGTTGTGGGTGGACAGCTGGATCATCTCGACCGCCCAGCCTTCGCCGTCGGGCAAGTCCTGCTGCTGCAGGCCGGGAAAGAAGGGTTCGATCTGCGCGTAGGTGTTCTCGTGGGTGAAGTATTCGATCCTGGGCGCGAAGGCCGGCGGGTCGGACAGCACGTCGTTTTCCAGGTAGATCGACAGGTCGACGAACTTGCGCGGCATGGGGTGCCTCCTAGTGATTACCAATGGACCATCGGCAGGCCGGCCACCGGCGAGCGGAACCACGGGATGCGGTGGCCCAGCAAGCTGCCCAGGTAGACGGTGCGCAGGTCCGGTCCGCCGAAGGTGACGCTGGCCATCCACGGCGCGAGCCGCCCGTGCGCGCGCTGCATGTCCTCGGGGCGCACCGTGCCCTCGTCCATGCGACGCAGCAGGTTGGCGCTGGCCTCGGGGTCGCCGTCGTCCAGCAGCAGGCGCTTGTCGCCCTGCGGCGTCAACGCGATCAGCTGGTCGGTCATCACCAGCGTGCACCACAGGTTGCCGTGCGCGTCGAAGGCGATGCCGTCCGGGTAGCCACCCAGGTGCGCGGGGCCGAACACTTCGCGGTCGACCAGCCGCACCCCTGCCGGGTCGGCGTCGTCCAGCCGCATGCGCGTGATGCACGGGCCCGTGGTCTCGACGATGTACAGCCATCGCTCGTCGGCATCCAGCCGCACCTCGTTGGTGAAGTGGAAGCCCTCGGCCACCACCCGCAACTCGCCCCGCTCCATCACCGCCACGTAGCCGTCGCGCACCCGGCTGGCGGCCGCGGTGGTCCACGGGTTCACGCGCGTGGACACCGTCAGCCACAGCCGGTCGCGCGAGTCGCGCAGCACGAAGTTCGCCTTGCCGATGGGCAGGCCGTCGATGCGGTCGTGAAGCGTGCGCGTGTGGCCGTCGCGGGTCATCCGCTCCAGCCGGTCGGTGCCGAAGTTGGCGATGAGCAGGTCGCCGTCGGCGGCGAAAGCCAGCCCGTTGGGCAAGGTGCCCTGGGTGAACTTGGCCTCGAAGGCTTGGGCGTCGTCGGTCGGGGCGGTGGTGAAGCGGTCGTCGGCGCGCTGGCCGATGAAGCGCTGCGCGCCGTCGGGCGCGATGCGCGTGACGCCGCCGCGCGCATCGGCGGCCCACAGCGTGCCGTCGCGCTCGGCCAGGATGCACTCCGGGCGCTGCAAATCGGTGCCGACGAAGCCGATGGCGTCTCGGTCGACGACGAACCCGTCCAATGGATTCGATGCGGTCATTTCAGGAGCACCAGGCTGATTTGCGGAAACACCATCAGCAGGGCCAGCACGGCCAGCATGGCGAGCGTGAAGGGCGCGGTGCCCCGGAAGATGTCGCCCAGCGAAATGTCCACGGTGCCTCCCAGCGTGCTCTTGATCACATAGGCGCTCAGCCCGAAGGGGGGCGTCAACAAGCCCACTTCCACGGCCACCACGGTGACCACGCCGAACCAGATCAGGTCCAGTCCGAACTGCTGGGCGATCGGCAGCATCAGCGGCAGCACGATCAGCATGATCGAACTGGAGTCGATGATGGTGCCCAGCAGCAGGATCAGCAGGACATAGAGCAGCAGGAACGCGGCCACGCCCAGCCCGGCCGCCGCCATCCACTGCACCATGGCTTGCGGCGTGCCGCTCATGGCCAGCATGCGGGTGTAGATGTTGGCGCAAATGATCAGGAAACTCACCGCCACCGTCACGTGGCCCGTTTCGGTGAGCACGCCCCAGAAGCTGCGCCACGTGAGCTTGCGCCGCACGACCGCGATGACCAGCGCCATCGAGGCACCCACGGCGCCGGCCTCGGTGGCGGTGAACAGCCCCGCGTAGATGCCGCCCAGCACCGAGCCGATCAGCAGCACGATCGGCAGCATCTTGAGCGCCATCTCGGACAGCGGCATCAAGGCGATGTCTTCCACCCGCTGCGGGCGAGCATCCCGGTACACCATGCCGGGCCGCACGCGCGCCATCCAGACGATCACCACCGAGAACGCCAGCGCCAGCACCAGCCCCGGCAGGATGCCAGCCGTGAAGAGGTCGCCCACCGATTGCTCGGACAGGAACCCGTAGAGGATCATCAGCAGGCTGGGCGGGATCAGCATGCCCAGCACCGAGGACCCCGCGACCACACCCACGGCGAACCGGCGCTGGTAGCCGAAGCGCAGCATCTGCGGCACCGCCACGCGGGTGAAGACCGCCGCGGATGCGATCGAGATGCCGGTGATCGCCGCGAACACCGCGTTGGCGGCCACGGTGGCCACGCCCAAGCCGCCACGGATGCGACGGAAGGCCTGGTTGGCGACCTCGAAGGCGTCCTTGCCGACATCGGCGTAGGCCACCAGGAACCCCGTGAGCACGAAGAGCGGCACGACGCCGAAGATGTGGCTGGCGATGGCGTCGCTGACCGCCTGGGCCATCAGGTTGGCCGCCACGCCCGCATCGCCGCGGATCAGCCAGACGCCCACGAAACTCAGGAGGCCCAGCGTGATCGCCACGTGCATGCCGGCGTAGATGAACACCAGCATCAGCAGCAGCGAGCCGAGCGCGATCGCGACGCTGCTCATGCGCTGCCCGATGGCCGTGGCCCGACGTCGGGGCCGGTGGGGCTGGCGGGACGACCCCGCCGCCGCACCATGCGCACGAGGTCCATGCCGGCCAGCAACGCGAAGCAGAGCGCGGTGGCGCCCAAGCCCAGCAAGGTGATCAGCCGCACCGGCCACACCGGCGCCTGGAAGTCGCCGACCGCGCCCACGTACTCGCGGATCGCCACCGCCTGCGCCAGCGGCGCCCAGCTGGCCACGAAGATGACGATCATCAGCGCCAGGCCGACCAGGTGGAACACCGCCTGCGCGGCGTCACCCAAGGCGGGCCGGGTGCGCTTCAGGCGGTCCAGCAGCACGTCGGCGCGCGTGAAGCGGCCCGTTCGCAGCGTGTCGGCCAGCTGCAGGAACACGATGCCCACGATCGACAGCGACACGATCTCCGTCACGCCCCGCACGGGCGTGCCCAGCACGTTGCGGCCGAGCACGTCGGCGTTGATCAGCACCATCAACGCGAGGATCCACAGCGTTCCCAAGGCGTTCATCGCGCCGAAGAGCCGGTGCAGACCCAGCGGTAGCGCGGTGCCGTAGGAGTCGGTCGCCGCCGGGCCGCTGGCATCGATGGAGGCCGGCGAGCGGGGCGCTCGCGCCACCTACTTGCTCCAGTCGCGCGGCACGTTGGCGCCCGACTTCACGAGCGCGCCCATGTAGGCGTTGAGGACCTCGCTGCCCGGCAGGCCCTTGCCCTGGGCGTCGGCGGCCCAGGTCTTGCCCATCGGCGGCAGCGCATCGGCCCAGCGCTTGCGCTCGGCGTCGCCTAGATCGCTGACCTTGGCACCCGCGGCGACCATGTTCTGCATCAGCGCGGTGGCCTGCGCGGCCTGCGCCGTCGCGTACTGCGTGGTCCAGGCGTCGGCGGCGTCGCGGATGGCCGCCTGCACTTCGGGCGGAAGCCGGTCGAAGCGGTTCTTGTTCATCGCCACCGCGCCGGCGAACTGCGAGCCCACGTTGATGCGCGTCACGTACGGCGCCACCTCGTGCAGCTTGGCGCTCCACGCCCCGGTCACGAAGGTCAGGGCGCCGTCGGAGACACCGGACTTGATGTCCTCGTAGTACGTGTTGAGCGAGCCCGCCACGCCCACGGCACCCGTGCCGCGGATCCAGTTCGCCGAGGGGCCGGGCGCGCTGATCTTCTTGCCCTGGAGGTCCTCGATCCTGGTGATCGGGAACTTGCTCCAGACATGGTAGGTGTCCAGCGACATGCCGCCCAGGTAGACCAGGTTGTTCTTGCCCCAGGCGTCGGCCATCGCCGGCACGCTCTTCTGCAGGTCGGCGATCGTCTTGGCCACCAGCTGGATGTTGTCGGTGCCGAAGGGGGCGTAGTAGGACACGTTCTGCAGGGGAAAGCGCGCCGCCTCGAACACCGTGCTGACGATGCCCAGGTCCGCCACCCCATCGGCGATGCCCTTGGACTCGTTGCCCAACTTGATGAGCGTGCCGCCCCAGGCCTTGGTCCATTCGATCTTGAACTTGTTGCCGCCGGCGGCCAGCCGCTTGTCAACCTCGGGGATGAAGGTCTCGTCCAGCGTCTTGACCCACAGGAACGTGGGCGGATGGCCGGCGGCGGCCGTGAGCTTGATCACCTGCTGGGCCTGCGCGATGCCGGCGGCACCGGTGCCCACGGCCAACAGCGATGCCGCGATCAGCAGCGATCGACGCGGTGCGCGACGGTTCATGGCGGTCTCCTCTCGTTCGTCTCGTCGGTCGCGCGGCGACCGCCTGCGCGGTGGGCGCAGGCGTCGCGCGCCTGCCCCACGATAACCGCTCGGGGCGGAGCGCGCCAAGCGCGCCGCTCGCGGCACGGCGCCGGCCCAACGAAAAACGGCGCCGCGTCTGCCGACGGGCGCCGTTCGCCGCTCCTGCCACGAAGCTCAGACGTGGTAGGCGGACTCCCCGTGCGAGACGATGTCCAGGCCCTCGCGCTCCTCGTCTTCGGCCACCCGCAGCCCGACCACCATGTCGGTGATCTTGTAGGCCACGAAGGACACCACGCCGGACCACACGACGGTCAGCAACACGGCCTTGAGCTGGGTCCAGACCTGCGCGCCAATGGAATATTCGGCCGCCACCTGCATCGTCACCCAGTCGACGACGCCCGCGCCGCCCAAGGCCGGCGAAGCGAACACGCCGGTCAGCAGCGCGCCCAGGATGCCGCCCACGCCGTGCACGCCGAACACGTCCAGGGAATCGTCGGCGCCCAGCATGCGCTTCAGGCCGTTGACGCCCCACAGGCAGACGATGCCCGCCAGCAGGCCGATGATCAGCCCGCCCATCGGACCCACGAAGCCGCAGGCCGGGGTGATCGCCACCAGGCCCGCCACCGCGCCCGACGCGGCACCCAGCATCGACGGCTTGCCCTTGCTCAGCCACTCGCCGAAGATCCAGCTCATGGTGGCGCCGGCCGTGGCGATCAGCGTGTTGGCGAACGCCATCGACGCGGCGGACGTGGCCTCGAGGTTGGAGCCCGCGTTGAAGCCGAACCAGCCCACCCACAGCAGCGACGCGCCGATCATGGTCATGACCAGCGAGTGCGGCGCCATCGATTCGCGGCCGTAGCCCACGCGCTTGCCGATCACGTACGCGCCCACCAGGCCGGCGATGCCCGCGTTGATGTGCACCACCGTGCCGCCGGCGAAGTCGAAGGCACCCCATTGCCAGATCAGGCCGGCGTTGGCGGTGACCGACTCGACCACGTCGGTGCCGGTGAAGGCGTCGGGGCCGTCCCAGTACCAGACCATGTGCGCGATCGGCAGGTACGCGAAGGTGAACCACAGCACCGTGAACAGCAGCACCGCCGAGAACTTGATGCGCTCGGCGAACGAGCCCACGATCAGGCAGCAGGTGATCGCCGCGAAGGTCGCCTGGAACGCCACGAAGTTCAGCTCGGGGATGTAGACGCCCTTGCTGAAGGTGGCGGCCATCGACGAGGCCGTGATGCCCTTCAGGAAGATCTTGTCGAAGTTCCCGAAGAAGGTGCCCCCGCCACCGAAGGCGAGCGAGTAGCCGTAGATGGCCCACAGCACCACGACCATCGAGAACACCACGAACACCTGCATGAGCACGCTCAGCATGTTCTTGGCGCGCACCAGGCCGCCGTAGAACAGCGCGAGGCCCGGAATGGCCATCATGATGACCAGCAGCGTGGCCAGCGAGATGAAGGCGATGTCGCCCTTGTCGGCGGTGGGCGCGGCGGCGGCTTCGGCCGGGGCCGCCGTGGCGGCGGTGGTCGCGGCGGCCGCATCGGCGGGCGCCGTCGTCGCCGCCGAAACGGCGGCAGCGGCTTCGGCCTTGCCCTCGACGGCCGGCGCGGCGGCTTCGGCCTTGGACTCCGCGGGCGCGGGCGCTTCCGTCGGCGCGGCCTGGGTGGCCTGCGCGAGCACCGTGACCGGCGCGGCCCCTGCCGGCGCCTTGCTCTGCGCGGTTGCCGCGCTCCACGGCGCGACCGTGGCGGCGCACGCCAGGCTCAACGCGATCAGTAGTCTTTTCATGTGCATCCTCGGGTGTCTCTGGCTTTCGGCTCTGTTGTGTCGGTCAGTGCAGCGGCGTTCAGAGCGCCTCGTTGCCGGTCTCGCCGGTGCGGATCCGCACGACCTGCTCGAGGTCGTAGACGAAGATCTTGCCGTCGCCGATCTTGCCGGTGCGGGCGGCGCTCTCGATCGCCTCGATCGCGCGCTCGACCAGGTCCGAGGCGACAGCCGCCTCGATCTTCACCTTGGGGAGGAAGTCGACGACGTACTCGGCGCCGCGATAGAGCTCGGTGTGCCCCTTCTGGCGCCCGAAGCCCTTGACCTCGGTGACGGTGATGCCCTGCACGCCGATGCCCGAGAGCGCCTCGCGCACCTCGTCGAGCTTGAAGGGCTTGATGATCGCGGTGACCAGTTTCATTGCATGCTCCATTGCTTGGAGGCGGGCGCGCCCGCCCGGGCGCGCCCACCGCTGCTACGCGGGTTCAGAAGGTCTTGCCGATCGTCGCCACCACCGCGCCCTTGCCGACGTCGCGGTTCTGCAGGCTGCGGTAGAACGCGCCCGTGCCCGCCTTGGCGTTGGTGTCGACGTACGCCAGGCCGAAGGTCAGGCCGACGAGCTCCTTGGTCACGCCCAGGCGCCAGTCGGTGTAGGACAGGTCGCCGCGCGTGTAGTTGAGCGTGGGCGAGGCCGGGATGCGCTGGTGGCCCACGTGCGCCACCACCGTGAAGCCGTTGCCGACATCGAAGTTGCCGGTCAAGTCCAGGTAACCCGCGCCTTCGCTGTCGGGGATGCCGAACAGACGCGTCATCGCGTGCGAATATTTCAGGCTCAGCATCTTCCAGCTCACGCCCGCGTAGAGCTCGAAGGTGTTGGGCTCGCGAAAGCCCAGCGCACCGTAGTTCGTGTCGCGACCGAAGCGGCCGGGGTAGTAGTAGTACAGGCCACCGACGTCGAAGCCCAGGTCGCCGAAAGTCTTCTTGAAGCCGCCGTAGAAGTCCCACTCCAAGCTGCTGTTCTGCGCGCCCAGGTCCGACAGCCAGCTGACGTTGGAGGCCCAGGTGCCGACGTACAGGCCGCTCTCGTGGGCCAGGTCGAAGCCGCCCTGCACCGCCGGCCGGCCGGCGGTCTGCTCGATGCCCCGGTAGCGATACTGGCTGGCCAGCGTGAGGTTCCCGGTGAAGGTGAACGGGCTGGCGGCCGCGGCGCTGGACTGCGCCATTGCGGCGGGGGACCAGCCGGCCGCCACGCCCGTCAAGGCAGTGGTCAGCGCGGCTGCGAGGGAAAGCTTCTTCATCGATCGGGCTCCGGGCTCGTTGGATGCGTTTTCGGTCCGGCTCATGCTTTGGCCGGTGGGTCAGACGTCGCGGGGCCTCTTACGCAGGTAGTGTGCCAACGGCGTTTGAAGCGGTTTTTCGCGGGGCGGCGGCATCAAGGCGCGCCAAGGGTGGGCGACCCGCGCACCAGCGTTGTGCATCGGACCCCACGCACGGATCTGGTGCATGCGCAACGTCCGCCATCGTCCTTCGGGCTCGGCCTGATGGGCTAGCGCAGCGGCCTGGAGCGCCAAAACCCGCGTGCTAGACTGGCCCGACCGCCTTCCAAAGCTCGCGCACCCGCGTTTCCGGCCTGCCCAATGAACCGCCAAGCTCTCCTCAGCGACCTCCAGTCGCGCCTGCTCGACCTCATGCGCGCCAGCCCCGCGGCCGACCTGGAACGCAACGTCAAGGCCATGCTGGGCCAGACCTTCCAACGCCTGGAGCTCGTCACCCGCGACGAGTTCGACCTGCAGCGCGAGCTGCTCGCCCGTGCCCGCGCCCGGCTGGAGACGCTGGAGCAGCGCGTGGCCGAGTTGGAGCGTGGCGCCCCGCCCCGGGCCGACTGAACGCAGCGTCCGGCCAGCACCCGTCCTGCGCGGCATGTCGCTCGCGATCGTCCACAGCCGCGGGCTGGTCGGCGTGGCCGCCCCGCCGGTCACCGTCGAAGTGCACCTGGCCAATGGGCTGCCGGCCTTCGCCATCGTCGGGCTGGCCGAGACCGAAGTGAAGGAAAGCCGCGAGCGCGTGCGTGCGGCGCTCCAGCAGGCCGGCTTCGAGTTTCCCAATCGGCGGATCACCGTCAACCTGGCCCCGGCCGACTTGCCCAAAGTCTCAAGAAATAGATTAGTTGAGACGCGAAGGCAATATTTGATACAACAAGGCATTATCTGAGACAAGGCTACGTATATCCATGCCCCTCAAAGGCCTCAAACAGGAGAGCGTCAGCGACAAAGGCAGGTGGCGAGTCGCAAGTTTTGGGACGCTAGCGAGCGAGCCAATCGCCGGCGTCTACCCGTTTCTTAACGTTTTTCTGGCTCCGCTCGGCGACGACTCTCGAATTGCTGGCGAGCTGATTCGCCGTGCGATTCCGATCGGCGAACTCCCGCTGCTCGAGATCAATGCGATCTTGCAAGACGGCGTGCTCCAAGAGCCACTTGAACGCGATCGGATCCGCGAGGTCGGCACGCGCACGAAGCTCTCCGTCAGCACCCGTCGCGCGGATCTCTTTGTCTTTGATCGGCTCCATAAAGATGATGCTGGCCGGTTGATCATTCCGCAATCGGCCCGCTGGGCATCTGACGACGCGACTCGGCAGTGCTTGTTTGTCGGGTTTCGTCTAGGCGACGACCCTTTCGGACTATGCGTGCCGTGCGTGGAGATCCTGCGTTTTTTCTACGCCACCAGCAGCGTACTTGCCCGGGCCATCACATGTGGTTGGGCGGTCGAGCCATCGCGCTACATGTGGGATCCCGAGCGCTGCAGCGAACCCGACGACCGCGGACGCGCCCACGTGCATCTGCGAAAACGCATGCTCGACGCGGACGCGGCGCACGTGGCACGGTTTGCCTTCGATGAGTATGCCTTGGTCTGTGCGGCAGAAGTTTTCCTGTCGGCAGCGGGGCGCACTGCGCCGATCGTGGGGACGCCGAACCCGTATCGAATCGTACGAGCCCTGCCGCCTTTCGAGCAAGACGATGTAGAACTCACGGTGCAGGGCGTGAAGATTCAAGTCCCGGACGGCGGAAGTCGAATCCTGGGGATGCGCATTGATCGGTGCATGTGCCGGCCGCCTTTCAACGAGCTGACCTTTAGCCGAGACAACGATGGGCGCAAGGATGAGACCGATACGCCCGAGCGCAAGCTACGCAAGCGCCGGCCGGTCTTCTTGCAGCCATCCGAGATCAATCCTGACAATCTGTCCAAGGTTCTCAAGCGTCCACCAGGCCCAGGGCAGCCGCCTTTGCAGCGGTTAACGCTTCGCCCGCCTGAGTCGCGCATGCCGTGGCTTGATGACGTGGCAATCAGAAAGGTTGAGCGGGAGCCAGCAAAGACCCGATCCACTGGGCGGCATGAGGTGGAGATTGCCCCGTCGAGTGAAGGCTCGGTGTTGCCGCCCAGCGCAGACGGGGCCGCGAGCACGGACCAGGTCGTCATCGAAGGGCCGCGCCCCGCCAACCAGGAAGTCGACGTCCCGCGGCCGGGCGACGGCGCCGAGCTTGCGATTGACAATCAGCGTGTGATCGAAGCCTTGCTGACCCTTGATGCGGATGACGAGGCCGACGTCATTTTCGTAGCGGTGCCAGGCCGTAAGCAAGGGCAGATGCACGGCGTCGTTGCAAACGCCTTTTCCATAATCTCCGGCTCTCGAAGTCGGTGGCCACTGATCGACGTATCGACTGGGCGGCCCCGTTTGGCCGCTGTGGCGGAACTCAGGGAAGCGTCGGGACGGCTGCGTTATGTGATCGAGATCGAGCACAAGACGTCGCATGAGTGCTCGACCTTGATTGCTTGGCGAACCGACAACGGGTCGCTTTCGGCCGAGCACGAGCTGGCGGTTGCGCTCGACTGCTGCCAGGAAAAGGCCAAAGCCACCCTTGCAGGCATCGAGTCGCTCGGGATTCGATGGAGGCGATTTCGCCATGCGAAGCGTGACATGGATGCTCAAAGTCGAGCCGTTCGCCTTCAAGCGGCGATCTTCGGCACGCACGAGCAAGATGATGACGACGCTGGCGCAGCCGAGGCGGCAGAAACGACCGGCGACATCGGCTCGCCGAGGTGATCGAAGCGGCTCGGGCCTATGCAAGTGATTGCCGCCAAGCGCTTGGGCTTGCCGCGCTAGCGCTTTAAGCGGACCCAACGTCTGCAACCTGAACGCAGAGCCGTTCTCTTGGTACTGCACGCGTGTGAAACGTTCTGATTGTTACGCCATGCTTTGTGTCGAATGCTTACACCTGATCGGGCAACAAGCCCGCACGAGCCCCCACCGCAACCTCGAATATCGTTTAGTTGGTGTTGATCACGACCCGCAGGCGCGGATCGGCGCGACTGTTGAGATTTACCGCTGTCGGACATGTCGGTCAAGACTGATCCGGGCGACCGTCCCGAACACCAATTCGGTCTGGCGCCTGAAGCCCGACCAGGAGCGCTGAAAGCAGGTCAGCGCCCACGTCGTGGCCCGGTCCAACGGGGCTGGCCCGAGCTAGGAGCGGAACACGAAGTACACCGCTGCCACCAGGCACAGCGCCGCCCACAGGTAGTCGAGCTTGAGCGGCTGGCCCATATAGAGTACGGCGAATGGGGCGAACACGAGCAGCGTGATCACCTCCTGCATGATCTTGAGTTGCGCCAGCGAGAATTGCGTGTGCCCGATGCGGTTGGCCGGCACTTGCAGGAGGTACTCGAAGAGCGCCACCGCCCAGCTGACCAGCGCTGCGATCCACCATGGCCGATCGGCCATGTTTTTCAGGTGCGCGTACCACGCGAATGTCATGAAAACGTTCGACGCGGTTAGTAGCAGCACCGTCTGCACCGGCACGGACAGACTCATCGGCGCACAGCTCGGATTCGTGCCGGCTTGAGCGGCGGCGTTGCCGCGTCTGCGGCCGGACCCCAGGAAGCGACCCGTCTGGATCGGACACGTATCGCTGCGATGTTCACCGAACTCAACGTCGCTTCAGCCACACCGCCTGGACGCCTTGTGGCCAGCGGGAAGCCCGCGTTGCTCATCGCGGCAGGCGGACCACAAATGTGCAGCCCTTGCCGGGGCCGGCGCTTTGCGCTTCAACACCGCCGCCGTGAAGCTCCACTAGACGCTTGACGAGTGCCAAGCCGATACCAAGTCCACCGTGCCGCTCGGCGTCGTGCGGTGCGGCCTGGACAAAAAGTTCAAACACCGCCCGGAGCTTTGCCGGCTCGATTCCGATGCCATTGTCTATCACGCGTACTTCGACGTGTTCGGTGATCAACTCCGCTTCGATGCGGATCAGTCCGCCGCGCGGAGTGTAGCGTGATGCGTTCGACAGCAAGTTCTCAAAGATTTGCGCAAGTCGCACCGGGTCGGCAAAAAGGCGAACGGGCTCCAGCGGCAACAGCGTCTCAATTCGCTGCGCTTTGCTTTCAGCAGCCGGCAGAACGGTTTCCACGGCGTGCGAGATCACCGACGCAAGCAGCGTGGGCTCGGGCTGCAGCTCGATTTTGCCGCGCGTGATGCGGGAGACTTCGAGCAGATCATCGACGAGCCGGCGCATGTGGTTCGTCTGCCGCTCGATGATGTCAATGGCCCGCTGCCCGTTGGGGCTGAGCGTCTCGCGCCGCGCCAGGATCTTGGCGGCGTTCAGAATGGGCGCCAGCGGGTTGCGTAGCTCATGCGCAAGCGTCGCAAGGAATTCATCCTTGCGCTGACCGGCTTGACGTAGCGCCTCAAGCAGCCGCTCGCGCTCGAGCTCCGCGCACCTGCGCTCGGAAAGATCGGCAAATGTTACGGCAAAACCATCGCCTGCCCTTGAGGCAATGATGCGCAGGTAGACATCGATGCCTTCTTTCTGATACGTGATTTCGGTTGTCCACGGCTCGCCGGTCTCGACGACTTTCACGTACGCGTCATAGAGGCCAGCCTCGCGATTGCCAGGCATTTCCTTGAGCAGGCAGCGCCCAAGGAACCAGTCTCGAGCTCGACCCACGATGCGGGCGGCGGCCGCATTGGCATAAACCCATCGGAAATCCTCAACTTTGCCATCGGTGTCACGCACGCTCTCAAGCACCATGAATCCCTCGGCTGAAGCTTCCTGCACGGCACGAAAGCGCTGCTCGCTCACCACCAGGGCTTGCATGGCCTGGTGCTGCTCGGTGACGTCGTGGCCTTGCACGAAGATGCCGTGCGGTTGGCCGTCTTCGCTGAACAACGGCTGGTAGATGAAGTCGATCCACCGGGACTGGCGCTGCGAGCCCCGCGGCCACTCCAACTCGACCGGCGCATCGCGCCCAATCAGTGGCTTGCCCGTGCGGTAGACCTCATCGAGCATGTCGAAGTAGCCTTGGTCGCCGACTTCCGGCAAGGCCTGACGCACGGTGAGTCCTACGACGTCGCGCCAGCCGATAAGCGCACGGTAGGCCGCGTTCGCCACAACGATCCGATGCTCGGGTCCACGCAGCACAGCCATGAAACCGGGGGCCTGCTCGAACATCGCCTTGAGCTGCTCGAAGGCTTCGACATCGGCCGTGACTTCGGTCGTGATGGCGAGCACGCCGCCGATGCCATTGGGCGCGGTGTCGTCGTCCACCGGTGAGTAGCCAAACGTCCACCAAGTGTCAACAAGGGCACCCTCGCGCATGAGCGGTACGCGCTGTCGCTCGTGCCAGACGGCTGGACCGCCCGAAAGCACGCGCTCGATCTCGGCACCAAGGGTTGCCCAGACCTCCGACCAGACCTCGCGGCCGGGGCGGCCCAGAGCGAGTGGATGCCTGTCCGAGCCCATCGTCTGGCGATAGGCGTCGTTGTAAAAGCAGATAAGCTGCGGACCCCAGAACAGAAACATCGGCTGGCGTGCATTCAGCATCAGCCGCAGCGTCGTGCGCAAAGCCTGAGGCCAGCGCACAAGCGGCCCAAGCGGCGTGTCCGCCCAGGCGTGCGCACGGATGCGCGCCGCCATCTCGCCGGAGTCGCTCAGGAAGCTATCGGCGGCAAAGCGCGCCGGCAAACTGCCAGTTCCCATCGGGTCAGGTACTTTCCTTGCGGCGGCCGACCCTGGTTAGACGGGCTGCCGGTATTGAGTGCTTGTTCTGTTTTGGTGCCGCCGCCGATCTGATCGTTCGGCTGTCCAAAGTACGATTATGCAAGCGCCACCCTCGCAGCGCAGCCAGTTCCGTCACAAATCGTCACGATGCAAATCCTTGGGCCGATCGCAGGGCATCGGCGCAGCTGGCTGAAGGCAGTCGCACCACGAAGCAGCTGCCTACGGCGTCGTTGGCCGGCTCAACGAATGCGCGCCCCCCGTGCAACCCGACGAACTCGCGCACCAGTGCCAAACCGATCCCCAACCCACTGTGTGCGGCGTGACCGGGTGCACCGAGTTGGGCAAAGGGCTCGAAGATCGAGTCACGCTTGTCATCCGGGATGCCTGGCCCGCTGTCTTGGACGCGGATGATGACTTCGCTATCGTGCGTCCCGAGCGACACGAGGATTTGACTACCCAGCGGGGAGAACTTGACTGCGTTGTTGAGCAAGTTGGCCACGACCTGCACCAAGCGAGTGGCGTCGCCACGGACGGTCGGCAGGTCGGCGGGCGCCCGCACTTCGATTGCCTGACGGCACGCCTGGGCCATCGGTTGGCACGATTGCACCGCATCCCGGACAACCTCGAACATGTTCAACTCCGCTAGGCGCAAGCTGAGCTTGCCTGTGCGCACTCGACTCAGATCAAGCACATCGTCGACCAAGCGCACCAGATGCCCGAACTGCCTGCGCATCATCGCGCGCGTCTGCGCAGCTTGCGGCTCGCCAGGCGACTGATCGAGCAAACGCAAGCCATTGAGGATCGGCGCTAAGGGATTCCTGAGCTCGTGGCCGAGTGTGGCGATGAAGCGATCCTTTTCGGCAAGGTCGGCCGAGCGGTCCAGCTCACGCTGACTCTGCTCCGTGACGTCGATCGTGACGCCTACGATGCGATCGATGCCGTGCTCGTCGGTGTGCAGGCGCCCGACGCTGTGGAACCACCGCTTGCCAAGCGTCGGGTGCATCCAAGTGAAGTCAGCGCGCAAGAGCTGCGCACGCCCGTTGAGCACATCGCTGAGGGCCTGCTCAAGGCGATGCGCCTCGATCGGATCGGCCTGGCGGCGCCACTGCTCGTAGTCCACAGGCGCTGCGCCCTCCTGGATGCCGAACAGCCGATAAGCCAGCGCAGACCACGTCACCTTGCCGCTAGCCAGCGTCCACTCCCAGGCGCTCGCTCCCGCAGTCTCGAGCGCCACCTGAAGGCGCGTCTCGGCCGCGTCACGGGCCGCCTGCTCCTTGGAATAGGCGCGGGTATGTCGACGCAGCCTCGCGAACCCAATGCCCAGCGCACCGAACGCAACAACGGGCGAAGCGCCGTTGAACACCGAGTCGAGCGCAGCGAGCTGATCGAGACGATGCTTGCTCACGGCCAGCTGCTCGCGCGCGCTGGCCTCGATGTCGTCGGCAACGCGCCGCGCAGCGTCCATTGTGCGCTTGCCGGCGCCCGCAGCAACGCGGCCGACCGCTTGGCCGTGCTTGCCGCGGTCCGACAGGCGCAGCGTTTCTCGCAGTTCGGCTAGCTTGGCTTCGGCAAGTCGCGCAAGGCTGTCAAGCGCGACGTGGCGCGGTGGGCTTGAGGCGCTACCGGCCTGTAGCTGCGCAAGAACGCTCGGCACCTGACTTTGAGCCTTACGGTACGGCTCGAGGAACTCGGCTCGCTGGGTCAGTAGATAACCGCGCTGACCAGTCTCCGCGTCGACAAGCAGGCGCACCAACAGCCGAAGGTCCGCAATCGTGGCCTGACCCTGCACGACCTGGGCCGCTTGCGCCTGCAGCCGGGCGCGCGAAAATTCGCCGCCAAGCCCCAGCATGATCAGCAAGGCCGCAACCGAGGCCAGCCCCACAATCCACCTGCCTACTGCCGATCGCCCAAGCTGCCAATGTTTGGAATCCGCTTCGCCCATCGTCTGCAACGATCCCAAAAAATGGCAGCCCCGCCGCACAAGCGGGCGCAATTCGACAAGCCATAAGTAGACAGGTGTGACACGCCGATCCTGCGCGACTTTCAACCCTATGTACGGCGCGCGGGCACCAGTCTAGCGCGGGGCGGCGGCGCCGCGCCAGTGCTCGGCCACCCCCATACGAGTTGCGCTCGAGCCAGCATTTCACCAAGCGGCATCTGGTTCAGATGGCACGCAATGTTGTCGGACCAAGTGTACTATACATCCGTACAGTTCCGGCCAACCGGGCGGGCAGCGAAGCAAGACCTAGCGCGGGCCGCACAGCCGATCGACGATGCCCAACAATTCGGTCAGATCGATGGGCTTGCGCACGAAGACATCGAATGCCTTGCCTTGGCCGTCCGGAGGCGTGGCGGCGGCGCTAGCCAGGACGATCTTGATGCCATCGAGCTTGCGCTCGGCGCGCATTCGCTCACACAGCTCGAGCCCCGTCATTCGAGGCATCATCCAGTCGGTCACCACGATATCGGGCGGCGGAGCCGTCAGCAGCGCGGCGAGCGCGGCGTCGCCGTCGATTGCCTGAGACACCTCGTGCCCTGCGAACTCCAAAAGCAGCGAGTATGCCGACAAGGCATCGAACTCGTCGTCCACGAGGAGGATCTTCGCCATCATGCCCCCCGCGGCGGTTTTGGGGGCTTGGGTGCGCGCAGGCCCGGCCGATGAGCGACCAGGCGCGCCTGGCCGGACAGGACGCGCTCGAGGTGGCGAAACGGCTCGCCGATCACCACGCCACTGTCGTCGATGCGGAATTCGCGGATCGTGCTGTCGTAGTTGGTTGCGCGCGCCTTCATGATCGAGATGAGGCGGCGCATCTCGGAGCGAACTTCCACGTAGCGCAGCAAGATGATGTTCTCGACGTAAGTGCTGATACGCTCGTCGTGCGTGGCCACCTCGGTGGCAAACAGGTCGAGCTCTTCGGTCAGGTAGGTCGTGACGCCGCGCGCTTTGAACTGCGACAAGAGCGCGGCGCAGAAAGCTGCGACCCGCTCGGGGCGCATGGCCGTGTCGCGAAGTCCCTCGATGCTGTCGATGACAACGCGCTTGATCTGCGCAGCGTCGATTGCCGCAAGGATGCGCTCGGCGAGCTCGTCGATCAGCATCTCGAATGGGCGATGCCATTCGATGCGAAGCTGTCCGCTGTTGTGATGAGCACGAAGCGCGATCCCCAGACTGTCGGCCTTGGCAAGGAGCCGGGCCGGCGATTCGTAGAACCCCACGTACAGGCCAGGTTCGCCGCGCGCAAGGCCTGCCTCCAGGAACTTCATCGACAGGATCGTCTTGCCGGTGCCGGGCGCCCCCATGATGGAGGTCACGCAGCCTGGCAGCAGGCCCCCATCGAGCAACGCGTCGATCTGCGGCATGCCGCTGGAACGACGCTCGATCGGGGGATTTCGTGTGGCAAGCGCTTCGGCCTGCTCCTCCTGCATCTCGGACCGCAGCGCCTCCAGACGTGGATAGATGCGTATGCCTTGGCGCGTGATCACGAAAGGATGCAGCCCCGTGATCGGGTCGCCACCGCGCAGCTTGACCACTTCGATCTCGCGGCTGCGGCGCATGCCGCGCGACAGGGTGGTCAGCTCGAGGATGCCGTCGACCAGCGCCACGTCCTCGCCGCCCTTTTCGAGCTGCGATGGCGACAGCAGCAGCGTCGTGCAGCGCGCCGCCGTGACAATGGCCCCGAGCTGCAGCACGAACTGGCCGTAGTCCGCGGATTTGATCGCAAAGAGGCGGGCAACCGAAAACCCATCGATGATAAGAAGCTGCGGCCTCTGGGTGGCGATCGCCTGGGCGACTTGACGCAGCAAGCCTTGCAGGCCGTCGCGGCGCAGCGCGTCGTAGGCGCTGGTGAGGATGAACTGACGCGCGATCAACTCAGCATCGAAGAAGGCAAAACCTTCGATGTGTTCGATGAGCTTGCCGTGCGACTCGGCAAGAAGCGACGTGTACAGCACACGCCCGCCGTGCAGTGCGCATTCAACCCCCGCCTGGAAGGCGAGGATCGTTTTACCGGCGCCTGCCGGACCATGCACAAGGTACAAGCCACCCTCCATCCACCCGCCCGCCAGGATCTGGTCCAGCCCCGGTATGCGAGAGGCTAGCTTGCGACGCCGTGGCCGTTGTGCGTTCGCTGCAATGACAGCGTCAACCATGTGAACTTGCCCTATGGACGAGACTCAGCAGTCGCGTTGTACGCGGGTGCCCCTTGGTGGCGCGCCGATCCTGCCAGACGGATGGCTTCGAGAGGGTCAACGGGGCGGTGCACACGTTATCTTCCCAAACGCCGCGTTGGCGAGCGCCACGATCGATTCGTGCCGACCGGCGAATCTGCTCGACGCAAAGTGACGCAGAAATGCGACACAGCGCCCGCCGGCACGCCACGTGCAATCGGCAGCTCGCTAGCACCGCCCTAGCCGGCTATCGTCAAGGCCCCAGGTGCGGCGCCTTACTGACAGCCAGCCCGACAGCTGGGGCAGGAGCCACAAGAGCGCTGCCATAGATCACCTCGGCATCGATGAGCGTCGGGTCGCACGCAGCGCTGAAGTAGCCAAGGTTCAGCACGATGCACTCTGCATGCGGATCGGCTGCGACCGCTTTGGCCGCAACGGCCAGGATCGTGGAATCGTGTTCCGAAAAGACCCTGAGCCAGTTGCTTGGTGCGGCTCGCCCGCGCTCGAGCTCGTCCAGCGCAAGCGCCGAGACGACAAAGCGTCGTTGACGCCCGTCACGGCCGCGCGCGGCGAACGCCACGCCGTGCGCCGCCATTGCAGGGACACCGATGATTTCGACCGGCTGTGAGGTGCTGCCGCCTTGCTCGCTCGGACCGCTCGCTATTGAGGCCACATTGCCGACGATGCTCGTTGACACAATGAGACGCCTTTGGAGGCGCAACGCGCCTCGGTCACCAGCAGTCAAAGGGGAATAAGCAAACACTGCGCTCGTCGGCGCATTTGGTCAGGCACGCTGGGCATGCACGTTATAGGGGGCAGCATACGATGGATAATCAGTTCAACGCCGCAGTGCGCGTAGGATAAATCCGACAGATCGCTTTTTCGATCGATGCCTCTTCAGGAGAGGTGGGTTCTGGGGTCAATCAGCATATGACCGCGCCGCCGTCGCAGCATGAGAAGCTTCTGCTCGAATGACTCGCGAAGTCTTACAGTAAGCTCGAATGCTTGTAGTATCCCGCAGCAAACTGTACGTATGTACAGCAACACGTGCCCTGGCTTCTGCTGCACGCCGGGTCCAGATGCCATCGCTTGCGTCGTCGCGCTGATTGATCAAACGATGCGGCCAACGAACAGGGATAGCTTGACGATGGACAGAATTGCCAGCATCGGTGCAGCCATGCCGGAGATCCGGCATGCGTTAGGGCGAGCCGACGTCGCCTGCGACGAGCCTCAGCACCTGGTCAATGCGCTGGCCGTGGCGCTAGCGGTAGCAATCGAGCAGGCCGCCCGCAACGAGCGGATCGATCCAGTGGTGTGGCCAACGGTTGCGGCGCGTGTTGCTGGGACGATTCCGCCGCTGGTGGCGGATTTAGCCTGCCGCGCCCGCCGCGAAGCGCCTTTGAGCGCCCGACCGCTACGCTTCGGGCGGGCAAAGTCGTAAAGAGTCCAGCACCATGGCGGCACCGGTAGCCGGTCGGACACGGGCCATCATGCGAACGGATGCGCGCGCGGTTTCTCGACGGACTGCGCCAGCCTGCTGCGGGCACGTATGGCAAGCCCTCCTCGGGCGCTGCGTTGCTCTCACCATACGCGGCCACGCTTGACCACGGCGTACCCCGCTCGCTGTGGCCCAGTAACGATTATGTTTCGTCAGCGTCGGCAGAACTTTTGTTGTGAGATCAGCTGCGCCCTCGGCGCGGCTCCCATGTGTTTCCCCGCGCAGCGCGCAGGGTCTGACGCGCCTCCTCGATCTGGGGACGCATGAGAACAACCAGCTCGGGCACGGGTGACAGGTATTGAACGAGGTTGCGCACCACGGCCTGCAAGAATCGCACGTGCTTATGATATGCGTCGAGCCACTGGACGGGCTCGAGCTCACGGTCGGCCAGTACCGACAATGCTTGACCACTCACAAAGCACATGACGTGGCACGAGCCGCACCACTGACCAAAGAGCACCCCGTCGCCGGCAACGCGTGCACTGCGGAAGCGCTCTTTCTGGATGTCGCGGTCTGATAGGCCCATAGGCGGCCACGACGGCAGGCGCCGCCCCAACTGGTCATTTGCGTTGGCAGGTGGTCGAAGCGTTGAGGCGCCAGCAACAGCAGACGGCTGCTGATCACCTGTATGGCCCGCACTCTCGGTCATCGGGCGCAAGGCGCTTTCTCCGGCTCAGTTGACTGCTGGCGCTTTTGTGTCCGACGGCTTGTATGATGTCCGCAACGGGAGGTAGGACGAGTAAATAAAGCGCCTAAGCCCGACGTTGGCCACTCGCCGGTCGATTGGGGGCCGACTGCCTGATTGGCCGCCGCTTCGAGCCGACCCAATGCAAGCCCCAGGGCAGTCGCCAGGATCCGCCCAAGAAGGTGCGGGTTGACCTCGTGCAGTGCACGCCCTTCGATGTGTTGAAGCAGCTTTCGAAGCCGCTCGGTTGTGCACCCCGGGGCGGGCGGTTGCAATCGACGCCTAGGCAGGTCGGGCACGCCATCGGATCGCATCATCAGCGGGCTGATCTTGGTAGAGCGCTCAACTCTTCGGCGAAGAAAAGCGCCTGGGGTTCCATTGCTGCGCGGGCCGAGCCGAGGCACGAACGAGGCTGCTGTTATGCGATACCCCAAGCCAGCGGCGCACGTCGTTTTCGGTGGCACCCAATCTGTGCCGTTCGAGGTAGTGTCTCACTGCCTTGCGCTCCTCGTCGTTGGGTGCATAGTACCGGTCCCATAGCTCCAGTCGGATAGGTTGATGTAGCCAATAGGGCAGCGGGTCGCTCGTGGGGTGAATGTATGAATACGACAAGCGCGCTGCACGGCAGCTATCCACGAACACGCGGGGCCAATCCTCGAGCAGCTCGGCAAGTTGATGCAGCAGGCCGTAGCGGTCGGCAAGACGCAGATGCCAGAACTGCATCCCGTTTGTCTGACCCGGAATGTTCAAGGCGAGTTCGCCGCGTTGGCGCAACAGGTGTTCGCGCAACCGACCGACCCGTCCGTTGGCTGCCAATACTCTCAAGATGCGCTGCATTCCAGCGAACGCGAGTGCCGCATAGCTTGTGCCCCCCGGCAATCGCAATGAATACCCTTGCTCTACCATCTCCTCAATCCTGGCCTGCAAGTCAACCACGGCGGGGTCGATGGGCGACCGGTGACGGTGGTCGCCGCGGCGCTGGTCGAAGCCGCAGTGCTTGCACGTCGTGATTGAGCACTCACGCGGCACCTCGATCAAGCCGTAGTCACCCTCGTGATACGAGATGGGTGCTGAGCATTGCAGGCAGGCATCGGATAGCAGGACGTCGTGCCGGCGGCAAACGACGGAAAACGCTAGCCGCCAGTGGCGACGAAAGTACGGGCTTGCATCGTCGCGCAGGCACCGCCAGCACATCTGCTGGCCATGGGCCAGGCGTGCGCGGCCGACGTGGCGCATGCGCATGACCCAAGGCGTCGGGCCGCGCGCGTGGAGTTGCTCGAAGACAACGCCCTCGAAGGTGCGAAACGTCGCCTCTTCCACCCGCGCCGGTGGCACGCCTGTAGCCGTCGCGATGCGCCCCAAGTCGCCGGCGGAACACGAGACGTCAAGATCACGGTACCAATGATGGCTTCGCCCGCCGAACAGGTCGCGGCAAAAGGGATGCAACTTGCGTGCATTCGCCCATGCCAGCCGCACGAGCCACGAGGTCAGCAGCTCGTCTGGCTGAGGCCGGGGCCGAAGCGGCAGCAGCATCGATCCGAGCCGTCTGAGGCCGCGCTTCAGTTCACCCAGCGTGTAGTCAAGAGATCATGCAGCCGGGCCAACGTTGTCGGTCTTGATGTCTGCGTTACGAGCTCGCAAAGCGGACCCGCCCATGGCGCTGCTGGCCGCCATGCGCTGCCGATCGGCCGGTCGTACCCAACGCACCGATCTGAGCACCTCAGGATCGAGATCTTCGTAGCGGATCGACTCGGTCCCGAGCCGAACTGCGCGCTCGGCAAGCCGACGCAAAAGGCGCGAGGTGTCTCCGATCAGCCCGTCGGTGGCATCTAGCATGCGGTCAACGACCCGGCCACTGGCGAATTGGCACCGTTCGGCCAGCCCCAATTGGGTCTCGAACGACAACAACAGCGACGCGTATCCCTTGCGGTCGTTCTTCCAAACCGGCAGCCGCTCCGGATCGAAGCGGTTGGCTAGCTGAGGGTCCGAAGCCAGCACGGACAACATGCTCGGAAGCCCAGCGGCCACCACGGGGATCTCGAGGTCGTTGGAGATGCCTTTCAACGCATTCAAGAATCGCTGTTGCTTGACAGGTGACCCGGCAGCCGCGTTGGAGAACTCGTCGATGATGATCATTCGGGTCTCCAACCGGCCCAAAATGACCCGCAACCTTGCCAAGCGCTCCTCGGGATGCTCTCGTGAAGGCCCAGTCGCGTAGAGCTTGCTCAGGATGCGCTGGTACAGCCGATTCTCATCAGGCTCGGCCGGCGCGTTGACCAGCAGCACTGGTAAGACGGTCTTGTCGTCGTTGGGGTCGATCTTCGGCGTGTGCTTTCTCACAAAGCGATGTAACAGCATCGACTTGCCGTTGTTCGACTCGCCCACAATCGTCATTGCCGGCATTCGGTGAATCTTTGGATGCGCCAAGAGCGAGTCAAGCGCTTTTTCGATCTCGACAGCCCGGTCGTAGCCGATGAAAATCTCCTCCGATAGCCGGGCGATGCGCGCTTGGGCTTCATCAGAGATTGGTGTCGTCACATTCATGGCTGCAGCTCTCTCCGTCAGGCTTTGCTATTTTGCTTTCGAGTAGCGCTCGATCTGCGCGTACGGCTTGACCTCGGACGCATCGAACAGATCATCGTCAGGTTCGACCTCAGGACGGCTGACCTGGGCAGCACCGCTACGGGTGGCGTTGGCGGTTGCCGTTTGCTGATAATGACGGCGCCGCTGCTGTTCGCGCAAGTCCTTGTTCACGCGTTGATGGCGGGCGGTCTTGGCAATCGCATCCTGCTCGATTTGTTGCATCGCATCGAACGCTTGGAACACGGCAGCCTCGTCCGTGGAACGGATGCCCTTTTCGCGCATGTAGCGGTGCACGGCGCGCAACTCCCATAGGCTGATCGCCGGGTGGGTTCGGTCCCGGTACGTGAGCGGGAAATACGCCTCGAGTTGCGGATCCCAGAAGTAGATCTCGCTGATGTTGCGGGGGTCGCGGCGAAACGTAAACTTGCGTCCATAGCGCTTGGCGCCGGGCTTTCTTGCGCCAATCCAGCGCACGAGCGCTTCGCCCCAGTAATCAATGTTGTCGAGCGACACACCTGTAGGTTGAATGGTGCGCTGCTCAAGCGGCAGGAAATCCATACGTAGCCGCTGAGGATCCTGCACGATCGGAAAGCTGCCTACGCCGGGCCGGTGCTCGTCGCCCAGGATGCCATCGGTGTAGCGCTTGATTGGCGGGCAGCCGATCTCCGAGTGCACGCGGTTGTGGTATGCACCCAGGATCAGGTTGGCAAGCCAGCGCTCGAACTCGGGCAGCGTCATGGCCGCCTTGGCTTCGGAATCGTAGTCCAGTCTGTCCTGAACGTTGGAGAAAGTCGTTCCTGGCAGCGCATGTATCTCGTTACCCAGCGTTCCCATCAGGCGCTCGATGTGTGCGCCGTACTGGGGCTTCTTTAGTTGGCGAAACTGCAAGTCGAATTGATGGTTCTGGCAGGCCACGCGAAGCATTGCACCGCGAAACTCGCGTGCATTATCGGCGTGCACGATCCCGGGCTTGCCCTGCACGGGCCATCTGTACGAAACGGCCAGGCGCGCCAGTTCAGGCTCCTTGGGCAACATCGCGTTGGCAATGCAAATGCCGGTGCTCAGCGTGCCCGGTGGATCGAGCGAGATGTACCAGCCCGCGCACATACGGCTGTATACGTCGATTGCCAACGTCACCCACGGCCGCCCGATCGGAATCCGGTGCACTTCGTCGACCAGATGCAAGTCAACCTGGGTGTGGTCGATCTGGAGCATTGCCATGGGCGTGTCGACCTGACGCATTGAGCCAGCAATGGGCGCTAGACGCGAGGCAAGCTTTCGTTGCTCACGTCGCTCGGCACGCTCCTGGGGAGCGAGGCGCTCGATGCGGGACACAAGCGTGGGCATGCTGATCTGCGCAAGGCTCGCAGATCGCAGCCTTCGGTTGGTCTCGCGCAACGTATTGGACGGCCTGCGGCGCTGATCTGTCAGGTAGACCGTGCCGATCACCTCGGCAACGATCTCCTCTTGGCGGGGGTCCAGGCGGCTGCCACCCCGATCGTTACGCCGCTTTCGCACGAGCGACACGACTGCGCCGCTCTTGGCGAACGTGCTGACCCATCGGTAGAGCGTTGGAACCGAAACGCCGCACGCATTGGCGACGGCCTCAACGGCAGCCCGCCCGGGGTGTCGTGCGTCAAGCACTTGGCGCACAGCCCGATAGCGCTCGATGGCCCGCTGCCAAGTCGCCTCGTCGAGCTCGGCCAGGTCAATGCGCGAGTCGGTTTTCGCACTGCTCTCGACGATCTCCGAAAAAGCGAGCTCGACGAGTTCCCCACTGCCCAGGTCTTCGGCCAATACGGCATCAGCTGCTGCAAAGCGACGCACGCAGTACTGGCCGCCCCGAGCCCGCACGACCGCGCCGGGCTCGAGCCGCACCGCCACGGGTGCTACGACCAACGCGGCTTTGCCGCCGGGCGCCAGGTTGCATGCGGGTCGGGGTCCAGACCCATTGAGCGCCTGTCTTCCAATGTCCATATGGGACTCGCCATGGTGAGTGGTTTCGTCAGATCCACGCCTATACGGCCCAGATTAACCAGTTGCCACAACCACGGCAGCAACTCGGCCTGAAGCGCCCGATCGGCGGTGACTTTCGCGAGCAGCCCAGCCGGCGTGCTGGTGCCAAGGTCGTAAAGCGCCCGAAGGAGCGCCCATTGACGCTCGCCCACCAGTTCGGTGTGCTCGTCCATGAACTGCCTTCGATATCGTCTCAGAAAGCGAAGGTTCTTCAAGTACGGCGCGTCCAGCCGCGCCTCGTTGATGATGCGAAAGGCAAGCCCATGGCGCCTGCAGAAGGCACGTGCGGCCAGCCACTGCGGTTTGAGCTCGGCCCACTTGCGCCGAATGATCGCGCTTGGTTTGACCTCAAAAACGGTGTGCTTCAAGCCGGGCTCCGCGGCCAGTGCCTGTGCGGTGTAGCGCACGATCACGTCCGGGGTGTACCGGCGCGTGCGTCCCCTGGGCCCTTTCCAAGGAATCGAGATCGGCTGCGTAGCAAACTGCTCAACGCGCCGGTCGGCATCCAGGAGAGTCACGAAATCACGCTCGAGCAGCGATTCGTACTGCTGAGCCTCGGGCGCCTTGCTCGTAGACAGGCGGCCGGTAGCGCTGATGGGATTAGGCCCAACGCGGCGCTGGCGCACGTTAGCGGCTCCCACCAGATCGGCCACCCATTGGTAGGGATCGGCCGGGTCGTCGTCGATCACGCTCAACCCCAGTATCAATTAATTCCATGCCATTGTCTCATTTAACGGTTTAGGTGAGACTTGCGCGGCCAGATCACGATGCGGCAAGTCACGCAGGCAAGCAGGTCGACCAAGGCCAGTGCATCGCCGAACGGAATCGGTACCTGCACGAACTGGGCGCCCAGGCACTGCGGACAACGAATCTCGAAAGCGGATGCCGTCATGCTGTACATTTATACAGCTACAATGGGCCATCTGGCTAGAGGGGTCATTGGGGCGACCGCGCAAGCTGGATGCAAAGTTAGGGGTGCGCCAGCCCTGTATGTACAGTGCAGTTGTGCCGCGCTACGTCAGACGTCGGCCAGTTACACTCGCCGACCGTGCCGAATGTGCATCAGGCTTGAGTTTCTGCGCGATGCTTAAAGAGCGCGCGCGTTCCCGCTCGGCCTGGTGTCGCGCCTGCTCCCCACTACGCATTGCCGTCAGACGCTGCAGATGACCGAACCGATAGGCAAGCCGATACACGAACGAGGTCCGCCGACGAGTAAGGGGTCTGTCGCGTCCTTGCTCGGTGCGGTGGATGCGCCGGCGATCACCGCGCTGCTGGCGATCGCCCCGATTTTCATCTGGGAGGCCGATGCCGCTGGGCGCATCACCCGCTCGAGCGACTTTGGACTGTCCTACCTCGGGATGGACCTTGCAACGGTGCAAGGTGAGGGCTGGCTTGGAGCGGTCGAACCACGGGCCCGCGAACGTGTAGTTGCCGCCTGGACACAAGCGCTCGCAACGGGCAGCCGATACGAAATCGAGATGCCGATCCGGCGCGCCTCGGATGGGCAGTACCGCATCCACCTGGTGCGTGCCGAGCTGATCCGTGGTGCCGACGACCCGGCCGTACGCTGGATCGGCATCGCGCTCGACATCCATGATGCACGCACGGCCAGCGAAGCGCTGGCCGACCGGGAAGCGCGCCTGGCATCGATTGGCGATGCGACGGCGGGCTTTCTGTACATGAAGGACTGCGCCGGCCGCATGGTCTGGTGCAACCGGGCCGTGCTGGACGCCTTGCGCAAGCCCGCCTCGGAGGTGATCGGGCGCACGGATCGCGAGTTCCTCGGGCACGGCGCGCATACCGATGCGATCGAGGCGCACGACCGCGAAGTCATGGCCACCGGCCGCACGATGGTGACCGAAGAGCATCTGACCGACCCGCCGCGGGTGTTCACCTCGACCAAGACGCCCTGGCGCGATGCGGCCGGGCGCATCGTCGGACTCATCGGGGTGTCGGTCAACATCACGGCGCTGCGCGCCACGCAGAGCGCGCTGGCCGAGAGCCGCTCCCAGCTGCGCGAGCGCGAAGCGCGGCTGGCGGCCGCGCTTGCCGCCGCGGGCCAGCGGGCTTGGACGTACCTGGTCGACGAGCGGGTCTTCGTCGTCGACAGCGAGCGCATCGGCGATCGCGTGCTCGATCCCGAGCGGCGGCTGACACTGGAGCAGGTCTGGCGCGGTGTGCCGCCCGACGAGGCCGCGCGCCTGACACGCGCGCTCGATGCGTGCACCGGCGGGGACTGCGATTTCGACGAGATCTACCGCCTGGTGCGCGCCGATGGAGAGGTGCGGTGGCTGCGTAGTGTGGGCCGCACCGAACAGGCCGTCGATGGGAAGATCGCGCGGCTCCGCGTGCATGGCGTGACGATGGACCTGACCGAGCAGCGCCGCGCGCAGACCGCGCTCGAAGAGAGCGAGCAGCGGCTGCGCCTGGCGGTGTCGTCGTCATCGCTGGGCTGGTGGGACATGGACCCGCAAACGCGCGAGCTCTCCTGGAGCGCGAACGCGCGGCGCATGTTCGGCTTCGATGAGACCGCACGGATCCACCTGGATGCGCCCACAGACCGCATCCATCCGGAAGATCGCCCGCGCGTGCTGGCATCGATCGAGGCGGCGTTGGACCCGGGCGGCAACGGCAGCTACACCGAGCACTACCGCGTGGTGTTGCCGGACGGCACGACCCGCTGGGTCCAAGCGCTGGGCGGTGCAGAGTTCAGGTCCACGGCCGGCGGACGGCGCGAGCCGAGCCGCTTTTCGGGCGTGTTGTGGGACGTGACCGAGCAGCAGCGGGCAACGGTCGCACTGGCCGAGAGCGAGCAACGCTTCAGGCTGATTGCCGACACCATGCCCCAGATCGTCTGGGTCACCCGACCCGACGGCTACCACGACTACTTCAACGAGCGCTGGTACGACTACACCGGCATGCCGCGGCCGCACGAGCCCGGGGGCGAGTACGACCCCACGGGTACGGGCCAAGGCTGGAACTGGAAGGACTACCTGCACCCGCAAGACCAGGCCGCCACGTTCGCCGCTTGGAGTCACAGTCTCGCCACGGGCGAGCCCTACAACGTCCAGTACCGCTTCAAGCGCCGCGACGGCCAGTGGCGCTGGTTCATCGGCCGGGCGCTGGCGCTGCGTAACGCGCAAGGCCAGATCACGCGCTGGTTCGGCACACTCACCGACGTGCACGACCAGACGCTCGCCGCCCAGGAGCGCGAGAGCCTGATCGAGAAGCTGCGCGCCAGCGAAGCTCGACTGCGCGCCGTGCTGGAGGCCGCGCCCGTGGGCTTCGTGATGGCCGACGCCCCGCATGGTGCCGTCACCGGCGGGAACCGCCGTGCGGAGGAGATCTTTCGCCATCCGATCTACCGGTCGGCCGATGTGGAGGCCTACAGCGAGTGGGTTTCCTTCCATCCGGACGGCAGGCGCGTCGACGCGCACGAGTATCCGATGGCACGCGTGCTGCAGCGGGGCGAGGACCGCGCCGAGGCCGAAGTCCTCTACCAGCGCGGCGACGGCACGAGAGCCTGGGTGCGCTTCGTGGCCGCTGCGATCAAGGAGGAGCACACCGGAAAGCTTCTGGGGGGCGTGGTGGCGACCCTGGACATCGACGCCGAGCGACGTGCGCTGGAAGCGCTCCAGGAGGCTGACCGGCGCAAGGACGAGTTCCTGGCGATGCTGGCGCACGAACTGCGCAACCCGCTGGCGCCCGTGCTGAACGCCACCAAGTTGCTGGCGCGGCGCGAAACGCTGAGCGCGCCCGGGCTGCAGGCGCTCGACATGATCGAGCGGCAGACCACGCACATGAAGCGGCTGGTCGACGACCTGCTGGAGGTCAGTCGCATCACGCGTGGGCTGATCCAGCTGCAGCCTGAAGAGATGCTCCTGACCAGAGCGCTGGCCGAGGTGGTCGAGTTGGCGCTTCCAACCATCGAGGTACGCGGCCAGACAATCGATGTCGTGCAGCCCACGCGCCCGGTCAAGATCCACGCCGATCCGGTGCGCATGACGCAGGTCATCGAGAATCTCATCACCAACGCGAGCAAGTACACCCCAAAAGGTGGGGCAATCCGCGTCGAAGTCGAGATGTCTGAGACCGAGGCGGTGCTGCGCGTGCGCGACAACGGCATCGGCATCGCGCCCGACAAGCTGGAGGCGGTGTTCGAGTTGTTCGTTCAGGCCGACCCGGGCGTGGGTGAGCACAAGAGTGGGCTCGGCATCGGGCTGGCGATGGTTAAGCGGCTGGTCGAACTCCACGGCGGGCATGTGCATGCCGAAAGCGCCGGCCGCGGCCAAGGGACGACATTCGTGGTGCGCCTGCCGATAGCCGGTGCGACTCACCGGCCGGCGCATTAGTCAAAGCGCTGGGTCAGAAGCGGCTGCAGATTAGAACGAACGGACGATCGACGCCGCCGCGTCACGTGACGTACGCTTGCCGCTTGATAACGTCCTTCGCCTTCAAAGCCGTGAGTTCCAACCTGACCGAAGAAGACTCGACCCAAGCCGACGATCCCGCTGCCGCCCTTCGCAGCAAGCTGCTTCGAGCGACAGTGCGCGGCCTTCTCGAGGGCCACCTACCGCCCGACGAGGCGCGCGTCCGCCTTGCGATCGGTCACCAACTGGAGATCGTCGACGCGCTCGTTGCTGAATGCACGGCCGGCTTGCAGGGCTCTTGCAACCCGCCCCTGGGAAACTTGAAGCACCGAGCCGCACTCTCTTCGGAGCTTGCCGCGATGCCTGACCGTCGACGCACCGCCAAGACGAAATTTCGCTTCGGGCCGCCATCGGCGGAAGAACGCGCAGCGTTTCTGCGATCGGCGGAATTCGTGCGGCTCGAAGACGCCCTACCGGTGCTCGCGATGACGGCCGAACAGGCGCAAGCCCACGCCGCAGCTGGAAGCTTGATCTGCTTCACACTTGAGCCGGGCGAACTCTACGTGCCTGCGTTCTGGGTGGACAAAAGCAACGACCGGACAAGCCTGGAGCTCGTTTGCCGCACGCTGGGCTCACTCCCACCGGGCGTGAAGTACCACTTCTTCGTGACGGGCCGCGGGACGCTGCAAGACTTGACGCCCCTCCAAGCGCTGAGGGCCGGCCGCATCGAAGACGTCCTTCAAATGGCACGCGCTGAGGCGTCCGATTGAAGAGCGGTTACGACGCGGGCGCTAAACCCATGTCGGCCGTCGGTAGGGCGGTGGCTGGGCGCGGGCTTTCCCGGCTGCGCGGCGTAGGCCTGCGCAGCTGAGGAACGACGTCTCGATGGGCGTGCCAAGCTCCGAATCGGAGGCAGCCCGGATCGGGCCGGAAGTCAGGCCGTTCGTGGTCCAGCAAGCTTGTAGTTCGAACAGCTGCTGGCCGCGCCCAAGGCACTGTCTGATGCGCACTCGCTCGCTGGATCCGGCCTGCCGCATGCCACCTCGCATTTGAGACGACCTGGCAGTGCGACGAAAAAATCATCTGACCACTTTAACCCGCCAATTTCTTTCTCCCGAACCTTCGCACCGTGTCGACGGCCCCTTGACCGCGCGCCGCACCTCGCAGCGTTGCGTGGGCCCAACATTGTGTTGCGTGGGCCCAACGTGGTGTTGCTTGGGCCCGACGCACAGCCGTGGGCGCTCAACTTAAGGTTGCGCCTTGCGCCAGGGGGCTGCAATGTTTCATGCCATGGGACATGCAGACATACGGGCGACGACCTCAATGAACGCCGGCCAACCGGGAGCGCCCGGCGGGGGGGCCAAAGAGGTCCTTCGGTGTGGCAGGGATGTGCCTCGACACGCGCGCCCGTTCGAAACGGACAACGATTTTTGCGCGCGTGCGCAGAAGGCCGGACGTAGCAAGCGGCTTGCAAGCATAAACCTAAGCGACTGCCGCTCCGGGGACGGTCGGCCAAGCGCGGGTCGTCCGATCAATGGTACTTGTTTCGACCGCGACGCCAGCAGCAAGAAGGGGCGGCCCGCATGAACCTTCCCGGCACTTACATCAGTCTTTTCTCGGGCTGCGGCGGTCTCGACGTAGGCTTCGCACAGCGCGGGTTTCAGGGCCGGGCAGCCTATGATCTCGACCCCGCAGCGGTCAAGGTGCACAGCGCCAACTTGGGCGCGCATTGTTTCGTCAAGGATTTAGCTTCGGCAATGCCGCTCGACTTACTGCCGGGCGGTGGGCCTCCGGACGTACTGCTATCTGGCTCACCGTGCCAAGGTTTCTCACTTGCCGGCAAGCGCAGACTGGACGACCCGCGCAACTCCCTGCTGCTCCGGTCCGCAGAGATCGCGACCGCGGTGCGGCCCAAGGTGTTCGTGGCCGAAAACGTTACTGGGGCAACCTACGGTGAGCACGGGCTCTACTGGAGCCAACTTGAGGAGCGAATGCGTGCTGCTGGGTACGCCACGGCCACCCTGCGTCTTGACGCCCGCGCCCATGGTCTTGCGCAGTCGCGCATGCGGGTCGTGCTGCTTGCATGGACCGGGGGGGCGCTCCTTCGCGTGCCGCAAGCGCCCGCAGGAGTCGCAACCGTGGGGAGCAGCCTTGCCGGGGTCGCGCGCGCGCCGCAACACAAGCCACAGCAGCTGGCGCAGGACTCGCCCTTGGCAAAGATTGCCGCACGTATCGGTCCGGGGCAAAAACTGTCCAACGTGCGTGGCGGCGCTCGGTCGGTGCACACGTGGCACATTCCGGAGGTTTTCGGCCCTACTACCCAGTGCGAGCAGAACGTGCTACAGGCGATCCAGCGCCTTCGCCGTTCCGAACGGCGGCGCGACCGTGGCGATGCAGACCCGGTGCTCATCACCTCGCTTGAGCGGGAGCTCGGGCCGCAGGCGAATTACCATGTCCAGGCGTTGGTGGGCAAGGGATACGTGCGCCAAGTCGGCGAGGGCTTCGATCTTACGCACACGTTCAACGGGAAGTTCCGCCGGCTGGACTGGTCAGGACAATCGATCACGGTCGACACCCGTATCGGCGACCCGCGATACTTCCTGCACCCAACCGAACACCGCGGCCTGACGGTCCGCGAGGCGGCCCGGTTGCAAGGGTTCCCGGATGATTTTGCCTTCGAGGTACCAGAGCGCAGCGCGTACCGCATGATTGGCAACGCTGTTCCACCACCGATGGCCGCCCACGTCGCCGAGGTGGTTCGCTCGTTACTGTAGGCCTTGTGGTCAGGGGCCTGGCTGCCCTCGGCCGGTTGATGCAGCTTGGTGACCGCCTGAGCTGAACGGCATGTCCGCAGGGCCGTAGCCTGCAAAGGTCAGCAAGCGCACCTGGCCCAGGTCCGTTCCATGCGTGCCCTCGCTCGCACCGCATGAACGACACAGGTACCATATCGGAGCAGCAAACGAGCGCGGAATCTAATAGGCCTCCGCCGGTTCATAAGGTTTCCCCTCGATATTTATCGCAGCCCACCCTCGGATGGCAAAGCAGTCCTTCAAGGACCAGCTCTCCAGCTGGAAGGTCAACTCCGAAAACCGTCGCGAGGTTGTGCGACTGGATGAGGCATGGGACTTCCTTGGCGAAAAGCTGTTCGCCGAGTACGAACCGGGACTTGCGCCGACGTTTTCCGCGCGAGACTTCCGCGAAAGGCTGATGGCTTGGATTGAGGCGGTGCCGGAGGAGCTTTCACGCAAGACCTTGTTCCAGCTTGTCGACCACTTGGTCTTCTTTAGTCGTGACGACATGGCCGCGCTGCAGATCTCGGCGCTGCGAACACAAGTCGTGCCATGGCTGGTGCAACAAAAGGGCATCGACCTGATGTCGGGCAGCTTCGAGGAGGAAGTACGAAGGGCGCTTGAGGAGACGTGCTTTTGCCCGCTGACGGACAGCATGCGGATCAACGCGTTCTTCCATGTGAACGGCCTGCAGGAGCAAAAGCTCCGACCCGACTTCGTGAGCCTCTCGCAGCTGGGCGACATCCAAAAGATCAAGCAGCACTTTGCAGCCACCAACACAAGTCGTCTCGTCTTGCTTGAGGACTTCGTCGGGTCCGGGCGACAGACGGGAGCGGCCATCGAGTTCGCGGCCACTCAGTTGGGCATGCCTGTTCTTGTCGTGCCGCTTGTGATCTGCCCAACAGGTCACGGCGAGTTTGTGAAACTGGCCAGCAAGCACGCGGCCCTGACCTATGCGCCCGTCGTCGCGCTAGATCGGGAGCTATTTCTCAGCGATACGGCCCGTACACAGGAGCCGACGTTCTTCAGGAGATTGCGCGGCATCGTGGAGAGCACCCGAGACAGGGTGTGCTACGACGCTGCGGACAGCCAGTACGGCTACGATAAGACCGGAGGCCTCGTGGTCTTGTTCTCGAACACCCCCAATAATTCGCTGTTGATCCTTCACCGCACGAAGTGGCCCTCTTGGCGCGCCCTGTTCCCGAGGGCTGGCCGATGAACCGGCCTGCCCGCGCAAATCCCTTTGATGCGCTGGACGTGACCGAGGTCGGGTTGCGCTATTACGTCCAAACGTTCTCCAACGTGGTGCTTGCCTTGGCGGGGCCACTCTTTTCGACGGGCAACGTCATCGTCAAGGGCATGCAGGGCAGCGGCAAGAGCATGCTCTTGGGACTGCTGCGGCCGGACGTTCGGATCGAGTACCACCAAATGGGGCAGCCCTTTCCGGTCAAGGGATCTCAAGCGCGTTTTATGTGCGCATCGGTGAACCTCACGCACGCCGGAGTGTCTGCCTTCGGTCACCGCATGTCGGCGACGATGACCGAAAGCGACGAAAGCGCCGTGCCAGGAATGTTCGCCGACTATCTGAACTACCTGCTTGCCCTGGACCTTTTGGAGTCCTTGCAGCGCCTTGCTCGCAACGAGTACGCTCCGGTAGCACAGGCAATCGGACTGGACGCCTCGGAAAAGCGGCTTAATGATTACGCATCGGCGCTTGCGGCAGACGATTGCTGGGAGGGCGGGCTGCATGGGGTCGGCGGCGTGGCGATACTTTGCGATGCGTTGCGAACGCGCATCCGCACGTACCGGAGGTATCTGAACTTCAACCTCGATCGCGTTCCGGCCGATGTTCTTAAGACCCGCACGGAGATCGGAAGGCCTGTGGCATGCGCCGCCCGGCTTCTCAAGCGCCACGGTGTAGCCGAGCCGGATGTGCACGTGTTCGCGACGATCGATCAATTCGAGGAAGTCCTGTACCAGACCGATCTGCCCAGCCCGCTGGCGGGGCCGTTTCGCTCGTTGATCAACACGGCCCTTGCCGCCCGATCGGACGACGTCTTCTATCGTTTGGGGACGCGCACCGTCGCGTGGGACGGCAATCTCACGACGTACGGCACTACGCGCCGCCTGGAGGAGGACCGCGACTACCGCGTCATCGATCTCGATCGTGCACTACGTCGTCCCGAGGCGCGAGCAAACTGGCTGTTTCCAAGGTTCGTCGAGGACGTGCTCCGCAAACGCTTGGCAACCGCAGGTTTTGATTTAGAGGCGGCTGATAGCAAAGACCCACTTGTCGCTGTCTTCGGCGCAAGCCCCACGGCCGAGGCGCTCGCTGTGCGACTCGCGGGAAGGGCGCCGCGCAGAGCGGTCCGGCCCGCCAAGCAATGGCCTGAGGACTTTCGCGATTTCCTCCTCACGCTGGCCGACAGCTCTCCCCTGGAGGCCCGCCTTGCGGAGGCCTGGGCTCGGCAGCGGGGCAAGGGGGGTGTCGTGCTTGACCAGGCCTACCTCGGGCGGCCCTGGGCGCAGGAGGATCGAAAATGGTGGCGCAAGGAGCGCCATCCGCAAGCGCTGCTACAGATCGCCGGCCGCTGCGGCCAAGCACCTCAATGGTCTGGCAAGGACGAACTGCTGACCCTGAGCAGCGGCAATCTGCTCGTGTTCCTCGGCATCGCCAGGTTCATCTGGAACGAGGCGTTGCGGTCGAAGGCGCTCAGTGCCGCCCCAGAGACGGTCACGTTGCCGATCGACCCGGGCCTGCAGGCCCTGGGGGTGTTGCGCGCCAGCGAGTGGTGGCTTGAGAACATGGTTCCATCCACCAGCACCAACGGCGAAGCGCGCCGCAGATTCCTGCGGATCATAGCTAAAGCGCTGGGCGAAGAGCTGTATAAGGACGATGCCATGTCCAATCCTGGCGCCTATGGATTCTCACTCGATCTGCTAGAGTTGGAGCGTCACAAGGATGTCGAACAACGGCTCAACGAGCTGACGGCAGTTGGTGACCTGTTCGCCTCGGCCCACACGACCAAGAACAAGTCGCGCGAGCCGCGCAAGAAGTGGTACGTCATTCCCGTCGTCTCCCCGGCTTTGAGGCTGCCCCACCAGCACACCAAGGAACCGCGCTATCTCCGGGTGGATGTGGTGCGCGCATGGCTTGCAGAGGCGACCCTCCTGCCCTCGGAGGAGCGCGGCGGGGCGGCGCCCGCCCGAGCCAGGGCGCATGCCGATCAACTCAAACTGTTCTCTGGGTAGACCTGTTGGCGCGCTCTAGCCTTGCTTTGCGGCACCGGCCGTGGGGCCTTCTTGACTGGTGGCAAAGAAGGACAGATGACCAGAACCCCAAGTGGACGGTGGTCGGCTGCCTCGGCACCGAGGAGCGCGGCCTGGCAGTGCCACGTCGCATGCGAGCGCCGACCCATCTCTTGAAGGTGATGGACCCCCTGTCACAGTATTCCGGAGAGACGGCCAGGCTGATTGCCCAACGGGAGGCCGACGCGCACCTGCTTGGGCTCCCGCGTCTGACCGTTACCGACCACGACCTTCTGGTTGGCGTTGAGGGGGCACGCAGTCAAGTGATGAGTTTGGTGAGGGAGGGCGCTGCAGACAGCATCATCCTCGACGTCACAAGTCTGCCCAAACGTTTTTTCTTCTTGTTGCTGCGCACGTTGTATGACGAGCAGCGGGTCAGGAACTTGGCCGTAACGTATACGTCGCCCATGTCCTACCCGCGTGACCCGGACAGGCCGCTCTCGGAAGACCATTCTCGACATGCGAACCTGCCGGGCTTCTTGGAAGAAGGAAACGAGCGACCGCTCTCTAGGCTGATCGTGGGTGTAGGCTTCGCGCCATTGGGCCTCGCCGAGCTGCTCGGTGAGGTCGAGTCCATGGAAGACGTGCGTCTTGAGCTGTTAATGCCGTACCCGCCCGGGCCGCCGACGTCGCAGTTGAACTGGCGATTTGTGCAAAACATGGAGCGCGCTATGGCGGGCCTTAAAGAAAGGCAACGCATATGGCGGGTCGACGCCCACGACATGTGGGGAGCCTTCGACCGGATCGTCGCCATCACTGAATCCGGCAGCCAACGCGCTTGGCTCGCCCCATTCGGACCCAAGCCTGTATCAATCGCAATGGCGCTTTACGGCACGCTGTACGACGCCCCAGCGTACTACTGCCAGCCACGCCGCTACCGCCCCGACTACAGCATCGGGGTTGGGATGGCCACATGCCCGGACGGCAATCGTGCAGAGGCGTCGTACATCTATCCGCTTAGGCTCGACGGCCGGTCGCTCGCAGAACCACGTGGCCGCGGCAGACGGGGAACAGCCAGCCGCGCGTGACGGCCGATGGCAAATCAACGGACGGTAACGGACCGGGCGCTTGCGCGACTGCCACTTGAGCGCAGGCTGCCCACCACGCCACAACGCTCATACGTCATGTCGCAGATCAAGGCGCGTGACAATAAGAGCACAGAGCTGCGCATGGCGGCGATACTGCGTGGCCACCGGATCTCGGGCTGGCGGCGGCAGTTGCCCCTGCCAGGACCGCCGGACTTCGTGTTCAGGAAGGAGCGCCTTTGCGTCTTCGTCGACGGGTGCTTCTGGCACGCGTGTCCGCGCTGCTACAAGGCCCCACGCTCGAACGGCGCCTTTTGGCACCACAAAGCAGTCCGCAACCGTGCGCGCGACCGCAAGGTGAACCGCGAACTTCGGGACAAGGGGTGGCATGTCGTCCGCCTCTGGGAGCACTCCCTACGGGCGCCCGAACGCGTTGCTGCACGACTGCGCCGCGCGCTGGGCCGGCCCTAGACGCAGACGCTAACCGAGCGACGATGTGGACTGCCATCACCCGTCCTGATCTAAACCTGCTGCGCCCAAGCTTCTGCCCACGAGGCGGCTCCCGAGTGCGCCCACCCCCGCAATAGACGGGCGGTAATGGTCTAGCCCTCGATACGTTTAGTGGACTGTGACACGGGTTCGACGCGCTGAGCTGAGGGGCTCGGACTCGCCTATGGGTATGTGGCAAGCGCTCATGAAAGGCGGCCTTCCGAGCCGCTTAAGCGTCATCGCGCTAACTGCCAGCAATTTGTGTTATCCACGCGTTTAGCTCCTCGGCCAGCACGTTGGCCTTAGTGACAAGGGCCTGCAATTCACTTCCGGACGCCTGATGCCGAAGCGCGAGCCGGATGTCGTCGGCAAGACTTGTAGCCCGGTAGCTCGCATTGCTCGCCTGTTCGAACGCCGCATAAATGTCGCCTTGCCCGGGCCTAAGTAACTTTTCGCCGGTGTCTGCAAGCAGGTTGCCGATCGACGCCAGTAACGTTAAGACAGAGCTCGCGATGGCCAGCCGTGCCTCTGAGGCCGCCAACGAAGCGAGAACGCCGGAGCTACAGGCAAGAGTTAATACCTGCGCCCAAAGCCGTCGCCGCCTTGCCGTTCTCATGCGTCCTTGGACTTTCGCCAATTCAACTAGAGCACGACTCGTAGCTGCCCTTAACGCTCGGATCGCAACTTCGGCTCGTGCGCGCTCCAAGGACGGCATGGCGGCGTCGTCACTTCCGCCCCCAATGCGCCCGACGCGCAACTCATCCGCAATCGTCGGAAATTCGTGCCTGAGCGCCTCCAAGCTCGGTGGGTCCAGAAGCGACAAGAGAGATACGGCCTCATTGATCGGCGCACCTGATGATGTGCCCACGGAGCGCTCTCCAAGTTACGGATTTGACACGGTCACCGTCGCGACTTTCGCCCAAAGATCTCTTGCGGTGACGCGCATCCTGGAGTAGATCGATGCCTGCTTCTCACCGACTTGAACCAGGAAGCTCGGCTCAACGACCACCTTCAGTCCATCCGAAGTCATATGAACCAAAAAGTCCTGAAGATTTCTTGATTGAACCAAGGCCCGATTGATCGAGTGCACCGCATCAACGGAGTTGTACTTCGTCATCACACCAAAGCCAAGCGCCGCGCTCGTGATTGCGCGCGTTGTCTCGCATCCGACATCGATGAGTCGAACTCCGTTCGCCCGCGCAAGTTTGCGAACTTCGGCGATCTCGATGCGAAACCTCTCTCTGTTCCCGCTGTCTCGAATAACATATTGGCTTCCTTCCACGTGCCCAACCAACACGAGCGTCGAGCCTTTCGCGCTCGCCATGAGCTTAGAGAAGGTCGCAAGATCGGTCACGCTTCTGGCATCACCAGCCAAACGGGCCGACCTAACCTGCTGGCTCCTGCTGACGGCGGCCTCGGTTGCGGAATCAATAAAGAGGGATGCGAACTTGACGTCTGATGGCTGTAGCCGTTCGTTCGCGAGCGCGGTGAGCAGAGTCGCCGAAGCATGGGGCGGCCTCCCATAAAGGCAACATCCCCTGAGCTTGGCGATGAGCGAGGGCGGTGGCTTCGCTGTCGTGAGCGCCTCCGGCTGAACGTCGATGGCTCGGCTCTGCGAACCATCCACAATGCGGACGTTCTTCACGCCCGTAAGGTCTACACGTGGGCGACCGCTTTCGTCGAATACGGAAATGTCAAGGTGAAATTGGACGCTACTCGCCAGTGCCTTGTTCGCCACAGCCCTCTCTTGAGGCGATGGGGGTTCGGGGTACACAATGTTCGCAAACATGATCCGTGCGTCTGCGAATACGGCATTACCAGTAGGCGAACCTTTTATCTTGGTCGGCTCGAAAGGCCGGCCGAACTGGTCGCCTCCCTGTGAAACAAAGTTCGACTGATAGTAAAGCACGCCGTCTCTGTACTCCACGTACACCTTGGCTTCCGAAACGTCTTGCGTGGTGTCTTTGGAAAGGATCGAGAGCGCACGGTTCTTGTGTGCAAGCATTCCCTCAAAGTGCGACGTTCGGCATACATCAGCCGCATATGCGACTTGAGCGCAGATGGCCTGAAGGGCGAACGCAGCCGCAACTATGAGTTTGTAGAATCGGCGGACCATACGACCTCCCAAGTTTCGATCGCATCACGCACGGCGACGGCGGTTGGCCAAGCCCATCAAATCAAGAGCTAATGTCCAAGGCAAGTGACGGTGCCCACCCCTGCCGCGTTTGCCCAAACCTTGTGGCCTCTGCTCAACGCTTGTTGACCATGCCGCGCACGGAGTAAATCTTCAGATTCACGCGTTGCGAACCGTTGACCGCTGCGCGCCAGTCGATGTGGCACTACGCCGGCGGGACATCTGTCGGCCGGCCGTGCTGGCATCGGAGGCGGCGGCGTCACGAGAGTGCGGCTCCAAGGCGCGGCCCTGGCGCACTGCGGCCTCCGCCGCGGCAGTCCAAAGGGAAGCGGCGGCCTTCGCGGCTACGTCGTGTGCCGCCTGCTGCGCCTGGAGCCTTTTGCGCAGACGTCGCTGCTGTGCCTGCGCCGACGTCGCCAGCTTCACCTCCATACCCTTAAGTTCCGCGTCGATCCACTCCCGCGGCGCCATGAATCCGCCAGGGAAATTACCTAAGCGCCGGGTCACCGAAGCAGACCCATTGTTGATGTAGGCGTAGAACGCACCTCCGTCCTGTGGGTCGCTCCACACGATAAGCCCACCAGGCGCAACGCTTCTTGGCTTCAGGATGGACCCGTTATAGCTATAGCGGCCGCCTGGAACGGGGTTGGGGTCGAAGTACGCCGGCGTCACAAAATCCGACACCGCAATGCCGTTGACCGAATATGCATCCGCCTGGCAAGGGTCGCATATCTCGACAAGAAAATTCACTCGTTTCGGGCCGATGAAACCCGGGCGGAATGCGCTTAGCGTAGGATCCACCAGCATCTCGAGTATTTCGTGACTTGCTGCTACGCTCCAGCCGAGCCCGTCACCCCCATCCCCGTTTTTTATAAATACCTTCGCATAAGGTTGCCCGTTGAGGTCCCGGTGGATCCCGCCCGGATCGCCTGGGCCACCAGGCTCCACCGTCACTCGCCAGTACCCGACCGGAACATCCGAAGGATTCGCGTATGCGGATACGGAGGCACGAACATGCCAGTACTGTGCCAAGTGGTCGTTTACTTGCCGCTGGACTGCTCCTGCAACTTTGGCCACTTCGTCGATGCCGACGGCCGCGGCAACGCTGACAAGGGCTATATTGAAAGTGTCCACGATTTCATGACGCCCTAGTCAACCAGAGGGAACGGAATCTCCAGGCCAGCGGCACGGAATGCATCGTTCGCGTCCCGTTGCGCTTTGAGCAATGCGATTTGTTGTTTAATGACCGCCTGTTGATTTGATGCGCTCGGATTCGCGTTCACATTCCGCACCGATTCGTCATAGCCGATCTGAGCGCTGCGGACCTCGAGCTCGGCGATTGACGCGCTCCGACCTGCCTGGCGCGCGGCCAAGATCTGCGCTGCGCCCTCCTTTTCCCGCGCCTCTTTGGCCTGCTCGCGGGCTGTCGGATCGAGATGGCTAATGAGGGCTGTCTTGAGCGGCGGCGCCACCGCATCTGCAACCGGGGCGAAGAACTTCGCAACCCTGTTGCCTGGCCGGGTCTCTACGATGACCGCATCAATGTTGAATGCCCCGGCCAACAGTGGTTCCCGGCCAAAGATGTCCTTCAAGCAGTTGGCCGCCTCGTCAGGGGACTTGCCGTGTTGCTTGGCGCAGCGCTCCGCCCAAAAGCCATCCGCGGCCCGCTTGTCAATTAGGGCGCCGTCATGGCTCAGGGCAAACTCTAGTCGCCGGCGCGCGTTCGCTAGCGCGGGGGGCACATGACGCCAAGAGGACCGTCATTCGCTTTCGCCTCCTTGCCGGCCTTTTGCAGCTCCTGGCAGTACGCGGCCTGCGCCGACGCGGTCATGCCCTCGTCCAAAGGCGAGACGGGCGCGGTCGGCGCCCGCCAGGGCGTGACTGCGGTAGCTAGAGTGGCCGCAGTTTTCTGCCGTTGCCTGACCAGGGCCGTTGTGTCGTCCGAGTCCGGGCGGGTTGGGTGCCAGCCACGGATGCCGCCGAGCGCATCCGCCGAGCAATACGTGTTCTGTGCGGCACCGTCGCAATCGACTACAGCGTCGTTCCGTCGCAGTCCTTCGAACGTGAAGTCGGCACTCGCAAATGGTTGGCTCGCGAACGAATCCGTAAACGTCAGAGTGACCTTGTAGTTCCGGTGATCTGAGCCGAAAAGACCGTCCTCCGACACAAAATCGCCTGCGAATACGGCCTGGGGTCGAAAGGCGAACGACTTACGATCAGGTGCGACAATTAGGGCTGTCTCGAAGTAGAAATCCGGCTTGTTCAACAAGCGCGTGTAGGTCATTTCCGGGGACGACGGATCCGCCCCAGGCGGTACAACGCGAAACCGGGCAAGTATCCGATCAATGATTGGCGCGGAGCTACTCACCGTGCCGGCTGCTTGGGCATCAGTAACAAACGATCCACGCACAAGAGCGATACAGGCCACGTCGGGATTAACGCGCACGTCCCCCGCCGTCCCGATCTCGTAGAACATGCGTTGTACGGCAGCGGGGCCTGGGACGACGATATCCCTGTCTTTCGCTGCGGCCTTGATGGCCTCAGTTCCGCGGTCTACTACGGAACCGACGACAGAAGATATAAGTGCCGACACGATTGGCGCAAGCAGGGGTGCGATCTGACCGGGCACGACTTCGGCTTGAACGCCTGTAGCTGGGCAGGTCTCGAACGTGAAGAGGCGGGTTTCGATTCGGGCGTCGGTCGCGCGTTTGGCACCTGGGGGCGCGCCGCCTGCGCAGGCGGCGACCGTGATGCACGCCGCCGCTATGACGATCCTTTCATAGGTGCGCAATGAGAGGCTCCGAAACATGCCTTTCCGAGTAGCTTTACCCATGTTTCATGCACCCCAAAAAAAAACGCAGCTTGCTTGTCACCCGCCCCGAACGCGCATGTGGTCCGCCAGAACATAATTAATAGCGCGTGTGCTTGCAAGCGGCAGATTAGTTTGTTTACATGCATTAGACCGCGCTACGATCAAGCCCGCATCCCTTATTTGTATGACACTTTCGATCACCACCGCAAACCCGCCCTGTGAAGCCCAACCAATACAGCTCCTACGAACGATTGGGTCGGCAATGAGCGCTCGTGCAGCCTTGGAGAGCCCGCTGCGATAGCCGCAACACACACAAGTATCCGAAGCAGGAGGCAGGTGGAACAAGTTTGAGAGCGGGGTGAGGACCATGCAGACAGCCGTCCTACCTTGAGCTTTATCGAGGTGGTGGGCACCCCCTTGGCCCACAAAATCGACCTGACGGAAATCGTGGCCGACGATGCCGAACCGACGCCCGCCGTGCCGGGCGGTGCCGTAAAGCGGCACCGGTCCGACAGCGCTGCGCTCTAGCGCCAAGCGCTCGATAAGTGCGCAGTGCCGAGCGCCTCGGTGGCGACCGTGGCACGGTCGTTTGGGGTGAAAGTCTGAGTCATGCAGACATGAGGCCGGCGTGCCCGGGACGGGCATGTCACGGCGCCCACTGCAGAAACGCCCCCGGCGCAGCGAGCGCCGGTGGTAGCGCCGCCAGCTGTCCCTGTTGCGGCGCAGCTCATTCCGCTGACGCTCGCGCCGCTCCAGACCGGTTCCGCGGCGGGGACGCCGGCTGCTGGCACCTGATCGAGGTCGAGCGCGGCGCGGCGAGGGTCTCAGTGCGCCGGCCGGTGGCGGCCGCCATCAGGTACGCCGGCTGGCTGCGGGACATGCCGCGGAGATCCGCATCAAGGTGTTGTGGCTGGCGGTCGCCCCGATCGACTTGCTCGCCGGCACCGACACCCCCCTCGATCCGCGTAACTTGGGCCTTTGGCGCTGCCCACCCGCTTGGCGCAGCCTAACGTGTCCGTCAGTTACATCACCGTGGCCACCCTGCGCCCCTCCCCGACATTGCACGTTGTCGGGTACAGTCCGAGACGTCCCGTCCCTCCATTCAGGAGACCTTACTTGGCCGCCCTGATCTGCACGTTGCTTAAGACAGCTGAGTTGCACGCACGTCTCGAAACGCTCTTGGGGGAGCACGAGGAGTGCCACGTGGCGGTGGCCTGGGCAACAGGATGCGAGTTCGTCACTGCCTTGTGCTCGAGAACGCATCGCCAGCGCGTGAGGCGCCTTGTCGTTGGGATCGACGGCGCCGCCACCGAACCCGAGGCACTGCTGGCCATGATCGAAGCGAAGCTTCCGCTCAAGATTCGCAAGGGGTCTGGCCAAGGGGGTATCTTCCACCCCAAGCTCTACTACTTTCGCAGCAAGACCCGGGCGGCGGCGGCAATCGGTAGCGCCAACATGACCCATGGCGCGTTCCACCGAAACGAAGAGGTGCTCGTCTTTCTGGAGGGCGGCGCCTCGGAGCCGGTCTTTAAGGAACTCGAAGCCTGCCTTGACACCGCCGAGGAGCGCGCGGTCGAAAAGACGGCAAAGTGGGTACGTACGACCTACCGCGCCCAGTGGGCGAAGGCGCGCAAGCTTCGCAAGGCCCTGGAGGTCACTGAAGAGCCCCGCGAGCGCACCAAGGCCAACCCGCAGGCCGACTTGCTGGAGTTGAGCTGGGCCGAGTACGCGCAGCGGGTGCAGGACGAGTCCGACCGCAAATTCACGCCGGACGCCACGAAGAAGCGGCTGACGCTGCTGGCCGAGGTACGTCGTTGGCTCTCGACGACACCTTTCGAAAACATCGACCTCAGCCGGCGCAAGGCCATCGCCGGTGTCCTAGTCGGCGTTAACGAGCGCCAGGACGTCTCGGTGCGCAAGGTGCAGTCTGGATGGTTCGGGAGCATGGGAGGTAGCGGCACCTTCCGCAACACGGTGGCCGAGCGCGCACGCGACCTTGGGCTTGCGATGAGCGAAATCCCGGAAAGCGGCGAAGTTACGCGTGAGCACTTCGAGGCGTTCGTTGCGCGCTTCGAGAAAGCCACCAACGGCCTGAAGCCCCGACCTGGCGTGACATGCGCTTCGCGTCTTCTTGCCATGAAGCGCCCTGACGTCTTTGTCTGCGTCACGGGTGGCAACAAGGATGAAGACGGCAATGCGGCTGGCAACATCCGTCAGCTGGCCAACGCGCTGGGCCTCAAGAAGGTCGCCTTTGGAAGCTTTGAGCGCTACTGGGATGAGGTGCTGCCTGCGCTGCACTCGTCGGCGTGGTATCGGTCGCCCCGCCCCAAAGGCACGGCCGGCAAGCTCTGGGATGCGCGGATGGCGTTGCTGGACGCACTTTTCTACGAGCCGACTGCGCCTGTAAGCTAAAGGCCGAGAAAGCCCTTTGCCTTCTTTCTTACCTGCGCCCGTGCGCACATTGCGCCCCCGCGGCTGAAGGAAAAGCGCCTGCACGACGCGAGCTTGGCAGGCGCAGTTTGAAGGGGTTCGCTGCAGGGGTTCGTCCCGAACGCCACCAAAGGGGAAGGCATCTGCGAGCCCTTGCTTATGCGCCCTAGAGACTGCCGCCGACAAGATCGGCCAGCTTGTCCAGCGGCAGCACGAAGGCTGATGCCTAAGTTCATTCAACGGAATCGACGACCGTCAATTAGAAAGTTTTCGAGGCGTCGATGCAGCTCGCCGTCAGCATGTCGCCCAGGCCCCGCGATTTGCATTCGAAGACGGGCGCGCGACAAATCATCGTGCGTCGTAGGGCGGCTCCGCTTCTAGCGCTTGGCGTTTGCACGCTGCCCGAGCCACGCCCGCGTTATGGCCGCAATCCTTGATCCAGCCGAGATCGGTTCGAGCCCGCTGATGGAGATCTGGCCAGTGGTCCCACCGACCATAACTTCTGCCTGATCGGCCGCCGCTTCGAGCCGACTTGACGCAAGCCCCAGGGCGGTCGACAGGATTCGCCCAAGAAGCTGCGGGTCGACTTCGTGCAATGCGCGCCCTTCAATTTGTTGCAGCAGCTTTCCAAGCCGCTCAATCGCGCGCCGGGTCCGCCGGTTGCGATCGAGCCACAGTTTCCGAGGCGGCATCTCGACACCCCAGGCAAGCTGCTCGCGGCAGAACGATACGAAGCTCGTCAGGCTGGCTGCATGCCCAGGATGGGTCTTCAAGTAGGCAACCAGTGTGGATTGAGCCCAAGGCTGGGCAAGCGGAGTAAGCGCCACCTCGCAGAAAGCCTGAGCTGAGTGAAGGTACAGGCGCGCGGTTCGCTCGACGATTTCCTTGCGCTGAAGGTATCGCGAATAGCTGGCAAGGATCCATCCGTAGGAACGACCCGCAGTCCGTTTGAGCTTCGCGTCGATTCGCGCCTGCTCGATGCGCTGTTGAACCGCGCCCTCGTCGTCGGCGCCGCGGCCCGCGACAAATTGCGAGGCGAGCAGATAGCTGCGCAAGACGCTTGCACCGAAGCTCTCGACGAGTGCGGTGCGCGTGAGCTGCTTCGGATCGGTGAACGTGCGATCCAGTCGCTCGAAGAACTCGAACGAGCGCTGCACGCGCTGAACCATGCCTGTGCCTAGCTCCTTTCGCCGAGCCAAGCTCTCAGTGAAGGCTTCGAAAAGGTCTCTAGCCCAGTGCTGCTCGAGCCCCGCGGCGAGTGTTGTCGTGGCGGCTCGCAGGCGCAGTCGCTCGGTACAGTTACGACATTTGCCTTCGCCATCGCCTGGCACGAACGCGCCGCAGGTGGCGCACGTATGGCCGCTGCCTGGGCAAGCCGTGCACGGTGCGCAAAGTGCCTTGCCCGCAACGTTGCGGCTCGCCACCGGCCGATAGCGCCTGCAACCCGAACAGGTGGCGTGATCGGCACGACGCAAACAGGACTCGCAGACCAGATCGTCGGAACCGGACTCCGGATCGCGCCCAAGGCGCGTACTGGGCACATTGCACCGAGAGCATGGGCGGGGCGTCAGAAAGTGGCGCGCGCACACCGCACATGCCGCACCCGCCGCGGTCAAAAGCGCGGCCCGCGGTAGCGCAGCGGTGCAGCGGATACACTTTCGCTTGTCGCGTTCGCAGCCCATGCAAAGCGCTGGGCCCTGGCTGTAGCGGTGTGGACGCGCCGTCTTGCCGCACCTCGTGCATGGCACGGGCGGAAATTCCCGCTGATAGCAGGTGTTGCAATACTCCTGCCCCTTGAAGATGCGGGTCGCCTTGGCGATGAGGTGGCCGCAGTTGTCGCAGAATCGCTCGCCGCGCGCATCGACGCTCATCGCGTGCGCCTTCTTGCGGCAGCCTTCATGAGCAGTCGCGCCTGCTCGCCGCGCCACCCGGCCGCACGCTCGCGGTCGATGAGAGCAATGCGGGCTTCGATCGGACCGTTGGCCGTACGGCGCCGGCCATGCCCAGCCGGCAGATCGCCCAGTGCAGCCTCCAGCCACGCCGGCACTGCGCCGCAGCGCCGGAGGGCGCGAGCGCTCCAGCCGAGCTCGCCCGCGATCGGCCGCAACACGCTGGGATCTGCCAGCACCCGCGCACAGGCCAGCAGTAGCGGCACGCGGTCGACAAGTCGCATCTTCTCCAACACCGCTGGCTCCGCCTGGAGACGATGTCCTGTGACGTCGAGGTCAAGCGAAGACGCAAATCGCTCCCACTGGCGGGTGCCGGCCCCGAGCGCCACGACGCAGCGCAGCCCCTGAAGCTTCGGCGCGGCCACGGGGTCGTCTGGGCAGGGTGCCCAAAGCTCGGTGAGCGCCTGCGACTGAAAGGCCAGCAGCTCCGCCAGCGCTGCGTTGCTGCAGACGGCAGGCGTTGCGCCAAGCCAGGCCGCGCACCGATGGCACCATTGCACGCCGCGCGCCGAGCGGTGCGGAACGAAGGGCGCAGCGCAGCCATGACAGGCATCGCTCAGGATGCGCCCGTGCCGCTCGCACGCGACCACGAAGCTCAGCCGCCACAGCCGTTGGACGACACCCGTTTCGGCCAGGCATTCCGGGCACCATGCCAGGCCATGCAAACGCCTGGTGCGGTGGAAGACGCCCACGGCGTTGATCCAGGGCGTGCAGGCCCACGCCGGCTTGGCGCCCGAAGTCGGCGCAAGACGCGCGATCCACGGCGCCAGGGTCATGCGCAGCACCACTTCCTCGGGCAGCCCAAGTCCCTGAGCGGTGCGGGTCATCAGTGGCGCAAGGACGCCGCGGTCCGGATCACGGCTCCAATACTGGCCCGCCGAAAAGTGAAGTGCGCATAGTGCGTAGGGCGTGGTGCCGTAGCGACGGGCTACGCGGCACAGGTAGCCGCTGAGAAGCTCATGAGACTCGGGCTCGATCCGAAACGGCAGCGCCCGGGCAGGCAAGGCGGGCGGCGCGCCTGCCTGCACCGGCATGGCCGTACCGCCTGCCAGCCAAGCCTGTCGCGTCGTCTCAGCTGCGATTGAGGGCATCTTCCCAGTCGCTGCCGTAGCGGGTCGTGCCGAGCGACTCCAGGATCGGGGCATCGATGCGCTCCTTGCCACATTCGATCGCCCTGCACGCTGCGCGCCGCAGCACCGACACGGTTCCGCCCAGCACGTCGCCCGCGCGCGCATAGATCATCGGCGCCAGCTCTCGCGAGGCAAGGTTCGACGGCTGAGCAAGCGGCAACAGCTGCTCATAGGATGCCAACAGCCGCAGGTACTCCTTGTCGAGCGCCCAGCGGTCGAGCGGCTGCGCCCGAAAGCGGGTCAGAAGCTGCTCGTCGCTGCGCAGCGCGTTGACCGCCGCATGCGTGCCGGCGGCCACGATCGAGATGCGCAGCACGGTCGACAGGTTCTTCATCGCCGCCAGCACCCGTCCGGCTTCCTTGGCTGCGTTGGCCAGGTGGTTGAGCTCGTCGATCACCAGCACGCGCGCTCCGATGAACGCCAGCATCTCCATCACCTGGCTCTGCTTGCGCTCGGGCGGATCTCGGTCGCGATGCCCGACGTTCAAAGCCCACAGGATCGCCGACCAGAAGTTGCCCTCCTTGGGCGTCTGGGGCATCACGATCCGCACGATCGGCATGTCAGGTGTGCCGTTTGGCCGCATCCCAAGCGGATGTAACCGGGCAAAGCGCTCCAGCAGCGAGCTCTTTCCGTTGGCCGCACGACCCACGATCAGAACGTTGGGCATTCGGATGGAGCTTGGGTGGGCGACAAGGGCCTTGAGTTCGTCCAGGATGACGGCGGCGCGCGTGTAGGGTATCCAGACGTCCTTCTGGCAAAGCTCGATGCGCTTGGGCGCGGGCAGCTCCAATTGCGTCGCCACCTCCGGCAGTACGTGCAAGGGCTGATGGATCATGAAAGCGTGATTCCGCCGAAGGGTTCCACCGGGCCGCCGAAGAGATCATCGCCTGGGGCGTCCGCCGGCGGTCTACCCGGGGAAGGCGCTCCAGTGGCAGGCTGCTGAGCTCGAGCGGCGTCGGCCCTGGAAACGCCGTCGGCTGCGGGCCGCAGCGGAGGCGGGTTCGTCTGCGGGTTGCGCTGCGCCTTGCGGCGGGCGAGCTTGGTCTTGTGCACCGCGTCGGCCACGCGCTGGCGCTGCCGTTCGATCGCCTCGAAGATCAGCACCTCGTCGACGTCTTGGCGGCCCTGCGCCTTGAGCGTGAGCCTGGCCTCGCGCAACTCCCACTCGCTGACGGCCGGGTGCGTCACGTTGCGGTATGGGATCGAGTAGTAGGAGCGGTCGGTCGGGTCAAAGAAATAGACATGGCTGACATTGCGAGGGTCACGCCGGACGATGAACTTGCGCTTGTGCTTGGGATCCTCGGAATCGGTCGAGCCAATGTAGCGATCCAGGATCGGGTCGTAATAGGTGATCTCGTCGATCTGGATGCCATAGCGTTGGATTGTTCGCTCGTAAAAGGGCAGGAAATCCAGCAGCAGCCGCTTGGGATCGTGCGGCACGGGGATGAGGCTCGTGCCCGGATTGTCGTCGTCGCCTGCCAGACCACGCTCCCATTTGCGCAAGGGGCTCATGCTAAGGGCGCTATGGACCCGCTGGTGGTACTGGTTGACGATGAAGTCGACTAGGTGCGCCTCGACCTCGCGCAGCGTCATGGCCGACTCCTTCGCCGAGTCGTAGCCTCGGCGATCGCGCGGATTCGAGAATGTCGTGCCGGGCAGGCGGTGCGTTCTCCAGTCCACCGTACCGATCAGCCGCTCGATGTGCCCGCCATAGTGCGGCTTTTTGACCGGCCGCAGGTTCAAGTCGATCCCGTATTCTTCGCAAGCTCGCCTGAGGACGTGCCCGCGGAACTCCTTGCCGTTGTCAGTGTGGATCTTGGCGGGCTTGCCCCAGAGCGGCCATTCCCCTGTGATGCCGAGGCCCGCCAGGTACTCGCGCTTTGGCGTCATCGCCTGCACCAAGCAAAGCGCGACCGACGTGGCCGAGGGTGCCTCCATGGTCAGGTAGATGCCTGCAACCATGCGCGAGTAGACATCGATCGCCAATGTGATCCACGGCCGCCCAAGCGTCTGGCGAAATGCCTCGTCGACCACTTCCACACCGAGCGGCGTGTGGTCGATCTGCACTACTGCTAGCGGCGTGTCGGCACCGGGGAACTGTCCACGGATCGGGCTGTAGCGGTTGTCGGCCTCGTCTTTCTTGCCGCGGCGACGAAGGCGCGTCGCCGGGTGGATCTGCGCGATTCGCTTGCGCACCGTGTTGTCATGCGGCGGCTCCACCCGGGCCAAGCGGCAGCGCGCCCGCACGGCCTCGATCACCTCTACCGGGCGGTGCCGCTGCCGCTTGAGGTACAGATCTTCGATGGCCGACTGCACGATCAGCTCGACAGGTTCGGAAAGGCGCGTGGCGCCCGGTTTCCTGCCACGTCGCCCGGGCACCAGTGCCGACAGACACTGGCTGCGCTCGTAGTCCCGAAGCCACCGATAAAGGCTTGCCTGGCTGATGCCGGTGGCCTTGGCCACCGCGGCCACCTCCTTGACGCCTCGGCGCGGCATCTCCAGCAAGGGCCTGATCGCCTGCAGTCGCCGCCGCGCCGCCTCGATCTCCTTGGGCTCGAACGCCTCCAGGTCCCGGTCCGCGTCGTCGCCCTGGCCGTCATCGGCCGCAACGCCCTCAACGGGCGGCGCCAGACGCACCGCGTCGATCTGCAGACGAGTGAGCTTGTCGGTCACCATATCGACGGCCAGCACGCTGGAAGCTGACATCACGTGCTTGATGCGGTAGGTGGCCTTGCCGTCGGTGATGACGGAATCGACCCCGATCAAGTCGAATTGTCGTGCGGTGCTCATGGTGCTGACCTCGCGTGTTTCCACAGCGCCGAGCGCATCGACAGTGGATGGCGCAGATCGGTCTGTATGTGGCGGTTGGCGACCAGCCGCCACAGCTCGCCCAAGGCTTGATTGCGCTGCTCGCCGCCGGCGGGCGCGGCCGCATCGAGTAGCGCCTGCGGGGTGGCCGAGCCGGCAGCGGCAAGCGCGCCCAATAGCGCCTGCTGCAAAGCCGGCTGCGCGGGTGCAGCACGATAGCGACGCAGGAAAGTTGCGTTCTTCAGCCGTGGCGTGCGGATCTGCCGCTCCGTGACGACACGAAAGCGCCAGCCCCTGTCGCGGCAGTGTCGACTCGCCGCAGCAAAGCGGTCGCGGTACTGCGTCCACTGCGCACGCAGGTCGTCGCGCAACTTGACCTCGTAGATCACCGTCCACTGGCGCTGGCCGTCGTCGAAGTCGGCCTGCAGGTCCGGCGTGTAGCGGTGGTGGCGGCCGCCGGCCTCGTAGTGGATCGTGAAGGGCTGTTCGCGCAGGGCGCGAATCCTCCAGTCGAAGTCCAACAGGATCAACCAGTCCCGCTCGAGCGACGAGTCGAAACCGGCCGTGCGGCCGTCGGCCAGAGCCACCCGCCCGGTGAGGGCTCGGTGGGATGGTCGCAGCGGCCGGGCGGGACGGTGATCAACCATTCTCAGAATGACGTTGAGTTTGCAAACAAGTCGCAAAAAAACGTGTAAAGCAAATCAGAATTACGTGTGATTAGCCCAGCAGTGGGCGCGACATTTCTACGACGCATTATCACATTTAACTGCTGTTCACAGCGGCAACCCGCCTCGCCCCGGCGAAGCCAGCCTGGCCCATCGCGGCGTGCTCTTCCTGGACGAGCTCGCCGAGTTCGATCCGCGCGCGCTCGACATGCTGCGCGAGCCGCTCGAGACCGGCGCGGTGCACATCTCCCGCGCGGGGCGCCACGCCACCTTTCCGGCACGCTTCCAGTTGGTGGCCGCGAGCAATCCGTGCCCCTGCGGTGGCGCGCCGGCCTGGAGCGGACGCGCCGCCTTCGCGGCTGCCAGCGCACGCTCGGGCACGGCCGCCGACCCGTCCGGCCCGGACCGCCCCTGCACCTGCTCGCCGCAGCGGCTGGCTCGGCACCGGGCGCGCCTGTCCGGCCCGTTGCTGGACCGCATCGACCTGCGCGTGCACATGCCGGCCCGTCCTGCCGAAGTGCTGCGCGGGCCGCCGGGCGAGGCCAGCGCCGCCGTGCGGGCGCGCGTGGTCACGGCGCGTGCGCGCATGCTGGCGCGGCAGGCTGCGCCCAACCACCTGCTCGACCCGGCGGGCGTGGCCAAGCACTGCGCGCTGGACGCCCCCGGCCAGCAACTGGCCGAGCAGGCGGCGGTCAAGTTGGCGTTGTCGTCGCGCGGGCTGCACCGCGTGCTGCGCGTGGCCCGCACCGTGGCCGACCTGGCGGGGGAAGCCGCAGTGGCGGCGCCGCACGTGGCCGAAGCGCTGTCGTACCGGCCACGCTCGGCTGCCTGACACGGCTGCCTGACCGTCGATCGGGTGCATCGGGCAGGGCCCTGGGCGGGGTGGCAACCTGCGCCTGCTCCGCTCGTCCGCAAGCCTCTTCCTTTCCCGATGGATCGAACCCAAACCGCTTCCGGCGCCGCCGGACGCCCGTTCCGACGCGCCTCCGACCCGCCGCGCCGCGTGCCCGGCATGCTCGGGCTGTACCTGGCCTTCTGGCATTACGCTGCCGGCCAGCGCGGCCGCGTGATGCTGTCTTCGTCGCTGCTGGTCGGTTCCGAGCTGGTCAAGCTGGCGATCCCGTGGCTGGCCGCGCAGGCCATCAACACCATCCAGCGCGGAGGCCCCGATGCCTTGTCGCGGGCCGGCCTGCTGGTGCTGGCGGTGCTCGGCACCGCGGTGCTGTCCTGGGCGCTGCACGGCCCGGGCCGCATCATCGAGCGCGGAGTGGCCATGCACATCCGGCGCCGCATCGCCGACGGCCTGTACGCCAAGCTGGGCCGGCTGCCGCTGCCTTGGCACGAGCAGCACCACACCGGCGAGACGCTGCAGCGCATCCACAAGACCACCTCGGCGCTGTCGGACTTCGCGCAGAACCAGTTCCTCTACCTGCAGAACATCGTCCGGCTGGTCGGGCCGATCATCGCGCTGACGGCGCTGGCGCCCCAGGTCGGCATGATCGCGGTGGCGGGCTACGGCGTGGTGGGCCTGGTGGTGATGCGATTCGACCGGGTGTTGATCCGGCTGGCCAACGAGGAGAACGAGGCCGACCGCCGCTACAACGCGTCGCTCATCGAATTCATCGGCAACATCCAGTCGGTGCTGGCGCTGCGGCTGCAGGCCGCCACCCGCGTGCTGCTCGGCCAGCGCATGGAGAAGGTGATGCAGCCGATCGGCCGCTCGATCGTGGTGATCGAGTACAAGTGGTGCGCCGTGGACCTGCTGTCGCTGTCGCTGACCTGGGGCCTGGTGGCGGCGTACGCCATGGGGCTGGGCGCCGTGGCCGCCGCGGGGGCCGGCGCCGTGCTGCTGGGCAACGTGTTCATGGTGTACCAGTACGCCGGCCAGGCGGGCAGCGTGATCGGATCGCTGGCGGCCAACTTCCAGCAGTTCGCCCGCTACCGCGCCGACTACGGCAGCGCCGACCTCATCATGCACGCGCCCGACGCGCCCTCCACCGGCACCGGCATGCCGGTCGACTGGCGCACGCTGGAACTGCAGGGCGTGGTCTTCCGGCACGCGCGCACCCATCATGCCGACCGCCCCGGCTTGTCCTTGGACAGGCTCCAGATCCGACGCGGCGAGAAGATCGCGCTGGTCGGCCCCAGCGGCGCCGGCAAGTCCACGCTGATGCGCGTGCTGGCCGGCCTGTACGAGGCCGACGAGGGCAGCGTGCGGGTCGACGACGTGGCGCTGCCGTCGGTGCGCTCGCTCGGACGCACGGCCACCTTCATCCCGCAGGACACCGAGGTCTTCGAGGCCAGCGTGCGCGACAACCTCACCCTCGGCGTGGACCATCCGGTGGACCGCATCGAGCGGGCCACGCGCGTGTCGGCGCTGGACGCGGTGCTGGCCACGCTGCCGCAGGGGCTGGACACGCAGATCGTCGAGCGCGGCTCGAACCTGTCGGGCGGCCAGAAGCAGCGGCTGGCACTGGCCAGGGGGCTGCTGGCGGCGTCGAGCAGCACGCTGGTGATGCTGGACGAGCCCACCAGCGCGCTCGATCCGGTCACCGAAAGCCAGGTCTTCGAACGGTTGCACGACGACTTCCCCGAAGCCACGGTCATCGCGTCCGTGCACCGCATGTCGGTGCTGGGGCACTTCGACCGCGTGGTGCTGATGCAGGGCGGCCGCATCGTCGATGCCGGTTCGGTGGACGAGCTGCGCGCGCGCTCCGAGCTCTTCCAGCGCATGCAGCGCGGGGGCGAGGCGGCGGCCGGGAACGCGCGGTCGGCTTCCGCAGGCGCAGGCGCTTCCAACGCCATGGCGGTCGGCCGTCGCGACGACCGGGCCGACGCCCTGGCGCGGGTCGCCGCCGACACCACTTCCCAGGTCGTCGCCGACGACACCGCCGAGCACCAGCGCGTCGCCTGCTGACCGCGGATGGCGCCCCCCGGGGCGTCGAGGCGAGGGACCGGGCGGCCGCCCGGTATCATCGCTACCCTACCCAGGACCGCCCCGAGAGGACCCCGCCGTGGACCGCATGCTGCCGCTTTCCGGCTTGAAGGTGGTCGAGCTCCATGCGATCGGGCCGGTGCCCTTCGCCGGCCGGCTCCTGGCCGACCTGGGCGCGCAGGTGACGCGCGTCTCGCCGCCCAGGGACGCGGGGTTGGGGATCGCGCTGCCCGAACGCTTCGACGTCCTCAACCAGCGCAAGACGCGGCTCGCGCTCGACATGAAGGCCACCGAGGGATCGGCCGCCGCGCGGGCGCTGGTCGACGGCGCCGACGTTCTGCTCGAAGGCTTCCGCCCGGGCGTGCTCGAGCGGCTGGGGCTGGGCCCCGCCGCGCTGCTGGAGTCCAATCCGCGACTGGTGGTCGGGCGGTTGTCCGGCTGGGGCAGCGACGGCCCCTACGCCGCCCGTGCGGGCCACGACATCAACTACCTGGGGCTGGCCGGCGTGCTGCACGCCATCGGCGAGCGCGACGCGCCCGTGCCCCCGCTCAACCTGGTGGCCGACTTCGGCGGCGGCGCGATGCACCTGCTGGTCGGCGTGCTGGCCCTGCTGGTGCGCCGCGGCATCGACGGCCGCGGCGGCACGGTGGACACCAGCATCCTGGCCGGCACGCACGGCCTGACCGGCATGTTCCACGGCATGGTCGCGGGCGGCGCCTGGTCGCTGTCGCGTGCCGACAACCTGCTGGACGGCGCCCCGCCCTTCTATCGCTGCTACCGCGCCGCCTGCGGCGGGCACGTGTCGGCGGGCGCACTGGAGCCCAAGTTCTACGCGGAACTGGTGGACGTGCTGGGATTGGCCGGCCGCATCGACCTGGCCCGCCAATACGACCGCGACACCTGGGAAGCCACGGCGCAGGCCTTCGCGCAGGCCGTGGCCACCCGTTCGCGTGACGAATGGGCGCGTCTTGCCGAGACGCGCGACGCCTGCATGGCGCCGGTGCTGGACTTCACCGAAGCCGCCGCGCACCCGCACAACCGCGCCAACCATTGGTTCGGCGACGACACACTGGGCGCGCAGGACGTGCTGCGCTTCAATTGAGCGCCACCCCCGCGGCGATGACGCCGGCACGCACGCTGGCCACGGGCGTGGGCTGCGCGCTGGCCGCGGGGCTGGTGTGGGGGCTGGTGTTCGTCGCGCCCGTGCTGCTGCCGGACTATTCGCCGGCGATGCTCGCCTTCGGCCGCTACCTGGCCTTCGGGCTGGTGGCGCTGCCGCTGGCGTGGCACGACCGCAAGGCGTTGTCGCGACTCACCTCCGCCGACTGGCGCGAGGCGCTCGCGCTGGCGCTGGTGGGCAACGTCCTCTATTACCTCTTCCTGTCGGCGGCCATCCAGTCGGCCGGCGTGCCGGTGCCGACGATGATCATCGGCACGCTGCCGGTGGTGATCGCCGTCTGCTCCAACCTCTCTTCGCGCGAGTTCGCCTGGGCGCGGCTCGCGCCGTCGCTGCTGCTGATCGCGGCAGGGCTGGCCTGCGTCAACGCGGAGGAGCTTCGCGCGCTGTCGCCGGACGCCAGCCGCGGCGCGTTGGCGGGCGGCGCGCTGCTGGCGCTGGTCGCGCTGGCCTGCTGGACCTGGTATCCGATCCGGAACTCGCGCTGGCTGAAGGCCAACCGCACCGTGGGGGCCGGCACCTGGGCCACCGCGCAGGGCGTGGCGACGCTGCCGCTGGCCGTGGTCGGCATGGCGGCCACGTTGGCGTGGACATGGGCGTTCGGCGACGGCGCGGCCCAGGCCGCCGGTCCGCTCGGCCCCCGGCCCGTGCAGTACGTGCTGCTGATGCTGGCGATCGGGCTGTCGGCGTCCTGGCTCGGCACGCTGCTCTGGAACCGCGCCAGCGCGTTGCTGCCCACCTCGCTGGCCGGCCAGCTGATCGTGTTCGAGACCCTGGCCGCCCTGCTCTACGGCTACCTGCACCGCAGCGAGGCCCCGCAGCCGCTCGCGCTGGCCGGGATCGCGCTGCTGGTGGCCGGGGTGGTGGGCGGCACGCGCGCCCTGGGACGCCCGCCGGACCCCACGCAGGGGGCGGATGCGCGTTGAAGCGGCTCCGGCACGCTGCCCAGCGCGCCGGGCGCCCCGCCCACTTCACGCGTCGGCGGACTCCATCGCCAACGCCAGCGCGGCCGCCGCCTGTCGCAAGCGCGGCAAGTGCATCCTCGCCACGTCGCGCTCCAGGTCGAACCGCCGGGGCCAGACCACGTTCAGGGATCCGAGCACCCGGCCACCGCGGCCCGACACCGGCACCGCGATCGCGTCCAAGCCGTCGGCCTTGCCGAAGGAAGGGTCGCGCTTGCCGTAGCCCTGCGCGCGGGTCTGCTCCAGCGTGCGCTCCACGCCCGCCAGGGTCACGCGTTGGGGCACCACGCAGTCCTGCGGCTCGTCCCGCAGGTGCCGCACGATCCGCGCGCATTCGTCCGGCGGGCAATACGCCAGGTAGGCGCGCCCGACGGCGGACAGCAGCATGTCGACCCGGAAGCCCAAGGGATCGCGCGTGATCGACAGCGGGCTGACGCGCCGGCTGGTCTCGACCATCTCCATGCAATGGTCCTGGCGCACCGCCAGGTCGGACGGCCAGAGGACGCTGCGCTGCAGCCCTTCGAGGATCGGTGCGGCCAGCTCCGCCAGCCGGTAGTGCCGCAAGTGGCTCTCCGACAATGTCGTGACCGTGATGCGGTTGCGGTAGAGCCCGTCGCCGATGGATCGCCACACCAGCCGCTCCTGCTCCAGCGTCCCCAGGATGCGCAGCAGCGACGCCTTGGGCAGGCCGGTGCTCGCGGCCAGCGCTGCCAAGGATTGCCCGGGCGAGGCATCCAATCGACGCAGCACGTCCACGGCGCGCGCGATCACGCGGATCGTCTTCATGGGCTCGCAGGGCGTTTCACGGCGTGAAACGGTAGGCCGCAGTGCTTTGCGGCGTCAAGCGCCTGCCCTCCAATACGGACTCACACGCCATCCGTGCCGTCCAGGCGGCCCGCTCCATGCATTCGTCATCCCCACCCGTCGGCACGGCGCCGAGCAGCACCGCGCCCGGCCGCTCGCCATCGAACGGCGGACCCGCGCGCCCGCTGCGCAACGTGCTGTTCATCATGGCCGACCAGCTGCGCTGGGACTACCTGTCCTGCGCCGGCCATCCCAGCCTGCGCACGCCGACGCTCGATGCGCTGGCCGCCCGTGGCGTGCGCTTCGCCAACGCCTTCGTGCAGGGCCCGGTGTGCGGCGCGTCGCGCATGTCCACCTACACCGGCCGCTACGTGTCCAGCCACGGGTCCATGTGGAACTTCGTGCCGCTGTCGATCGGGCAGAAGACGCTGGGCGACCACTTGCGGCCGCACGGCGTGCGGTGCGCGGTGGCCGGCAAGACCCATGTCGAAGCCGACCTGGAAGGCGCGGCGCGCCTGGGCCTGGACGTGCGCGACGGGCTCGGCCGGCTCGCGATGGAAGGCGGCTTCGAGCCCTTCGAGCGCGACGACGGCATCTGGCCGCCCGGCTTCGAGGTGCGAGGCAACCGCTATTGCGACTGGCTGCGCGAGCGTGGGTACGCGGGCGCCAACCCCTGGCACGACTACGCCAATTCGGCGCTCGATGCGCACGGGCGCTTGCTGTCGGGGTGGGAGATGCGCTGGGCGGCGCACCCGGCGCGCGTGGCCGAGCCGCACAGCGAGACGGCGTACATGACCGATCGCGCGATCGAGTTCATCGATGCGCAGGGCGACCGGCCCTGGCTGCTGCACCTGTCCTACATCAAGCCGCATTGGCCCTACGTGGCGCCCGCGCCCTACCACGCGATGTACGGCGCGGCCGACGTGCCGCCCGCGCAGCGCAAGCCGCACGAGCGCGATCACCCGCACCCGGTGGTGCGCGGCTACCAGCGCACGGATCCCAGCCTGAGCTTTTCGCGTGACGAGGTGCGCGACACCGTGATCCCGGCGTACATGGGGCTGGTGCGGCAGATCGACGACCACCTGGGGCGCCTGTTCGCCTGGATGCGCGAGCGCGGCATCGACCGCGACACGCTCGTCGTGTTCACGAGCGACCATGGCGATTACCTGGGCGACCATTGGCTGGGCGAGAAGGAGCTCTTCCACGACACGATCGTGAAGGTGCCGCTGATCGTGATGGATCCGCGGCCCGAGGCCGACGCCACCCGTGGCACGGTCAACGACGCGCTGGTCGAGGCGATCGACCTGGCGCCCACCTTCCTGGACGCGTTGGGCGTGCCGCCGGTGCCGCAGTGGCTAGAAGGCGCGTCCTTGCAGCCGTGGCTGCACGGGCAGCGGCCCGCCGGTTGGCGCGAAGCCGCCTTCAGCGAGAACAGCTACGCGTTCCGTGACGCCGTCCGCCTGCCGCTGGGCAGGCCCGTCGACCGCTGCGGCATGTCGATGGCGCGCACCGATCGGTGGAAGTATGTGCACTACGAGGGCGCGCCGCCGCAGCTCTTCGACTTGCACGCCGACCCCCACGAATACGACGACCTGGGTGCGGACCCCGCGCGCGCGGCGGTGCGCGAGGAGATGGCCGGGCGCCTCTTCGAATGGCTGAGGGCGCGCAAGCACTGCGCGACGATCCGCCACGACGCCATCGAGCAATGGAACGCACGAGAGGTGGACGCCGGCATCCGCATCGGCGCCTGGTGAGATCCACGCAGCACAGACCAACGAGAGAGAGGAGACGACGGCATGAGAGTCATCGGCAAGGCAGCCGCCGCGGCGGCATTGTTCACCACCGCCCTGGGGGCTTGGGGCCAGGCGCAGGGTCCATCGCAGGCGCAACCGACGACGCAGGCCCCGTCCGGCACCGGCCCCGCTTGGCCCGGCCGGCCCGTCAAGTTCATCGCCTCCTTCCCGCCGGGCACGCCGGGGGACATGGTGTTGCGGCTCATCCAGCCGCAGCTGCAGCAGGCGCTGGGCCAGCCGGTGGTGGTCGAGAACCGGCCCGGGGCGGGCGGCAACATCGGCGCGCAGGAAGTGGCGCGGGCCACCGACGGCCACACCTTCCTGGTGGGACCGGACACCATGCAGACGGTCAATCCGCACCTCTACAAGAAGCTGTCCTTCAAGCCCGTGGAAGACCTGGTGCTGGTGACCTACCTGGCGCGTACCAGCCAGATGCTGGTCTGCCACCCCTCGGTCAAGGCCAGGACGATTCCCGATCTGGTGGCGCTGGCCCGCACCGAAAAGATGAACTACGCCTCGGGCGGGCCTGGCGTGCCAGGACATCTGGCGATGGAGATGCTGCTGGCGGCCACGTCCACGCAGATGACCCACGTGCCGTATCGCGGCCCGGCGCCGGCGGTCCAGGACGTCGCGGCGGGCATGGTGCCGTGCGGCTTCCTGGCCACGTCCGTGGCGGGGCCCTTCGTGCGCGACGGCAAGCTGACCGGCCTGGCGGTCTCGGGGACACGGCGCGTCGCGTCGTTGCCCAACCTGCCCACCGCCGCCGAGGCGGGCGTGCCGGGGTTCGACGCGTCTTTCTTCGAGGTCGTGGCCGCGCCCAAGGGCACGCCGGAGGCGGTGGTGGAGCGCCTGCACGCCGAGATCGCCAAGGCGCTGGCGCAGCCCGAGACGCGCGCGCGCCTGGCCAGCGCCGACATGGAGCCCATGGCGTCCCGGCCGGCCGAGGCCAGCCGGCAGATGCGCCTGGACTTCGACAAGTGGGGCGGTGTCGTCGAACGGATGAAGCTGCAGCTGGATTGAGCCGCGGGCCGGCGGGCTGGCGACCAGCGGAGCGCGGGCGATCCTAACGGTACCGTCGATGCTCAAGCGCGGCGCCGCTCCACGCCAGCGCGATGCCGCCCAGCTCCAGTATCCAGTTCCAATGCAGGCCGGCCAGCTCCCGGCCGAGGAGAGCGTCGACGTGGTGGAACGAGCTGGCGCGGATGAGGACGAAGGCACCGACGAAGACGAGCCCGGTCAGCGCCAACGCACGCCCGCGCGTCAGCGGCGAGGCCAACCACAGCGCAACCGCCAGTCCCACCAACCCGCCCAGAGCCACGGCACCGATGAAGGCCAGTTGCACGGCACCGCGCTGGCCGTACCAGCCCTGGCGTCGCGCCAAGTGGCGGCCGATCTCGGTGAGCGCGGACTGCAAGTCGAGTTGCTTGTTGATCCCCAGCAGCAACAGCAGCAGCGCGCACCCGGCCCAGAAGGCGACGCGGGCGCCCGGGACCTGCCGACCGGAGCGGGCCAGCACGGCGCAGTGCGCGGCCGCCCCGAGATAGGCGGCGACCGTCAACCAGCCCATCGGCGACGGATCGCCGATGCCCGGCACCCAGCTTCCGTCGACCATGCTCATGGCCGGCGGGCCGCCCGCCACGTCACGTAGCCGACCAGGGCCGTCGCCTGCGCCAGCCACAAGGCGCCGAACGCGCCGCGGAACGCATCGACATCGCTCAGCCCGGCGGCGCGCAAGGCGTCGATGGCGGCGCCCAACGCCGACTGCAGCAAGAAGGCGCCCGCGAAGATGGCCAGGTTGTAGGCCGTGCTCGCGCGGCCGGCCCGCTCGGCCGGGTAGCTCATGTTGAAGTGCGTCTGGACCAGCATGTTGGGCGCGCTCGCGGCCGCCAGCAGCAGCCACGGCCACGGGCCGCCTCGGTCGCCGAGCAGCACGATCACCGCCAGCATCGCCACCCCCGCCGCGTTGGCGACGGTGCCCACGCGCGGCGCGCTCCAGCCGCGCCGCTCCAGGAGCGGCGCCACCCAGCCCGTGCCCAGGTACGCGCACAGCAGCAGCCCGTTGAGCAGGAACAACCAATTGGCCGCCGCCTGCGGCGTCATGCCCAGCACGCGCGTCAGCCAAGGGCCGATCCACAGCGTCTGCATCGCCAGGAAGGCGCCCTGGTGGAACACGCCGTACAGGCAGGTGCGCCAGAAGAACGGGTCCCGGAGCACGTCGACATAGCCCCCCGCACCGGCGCCGTTGCCCGTGCTCCCGGCAGGCGCCGCCGGCCGGTCGCCACGGGGCAGCAGCGCCAGGTACGCCACCGACGACAACGCGAGCAGCACCGCGAAGATCCAAAAGAGGCCCCGCCAGCCGATCGCCGGCACCAGCCATTGCGCGGGTGCGGTCGACAGCATCACGCCGCTGGTGCCCGCCACCATCATCCAGGCGGCGAAGCGCCCCTGCAGGTGCGGCGGGTACCACAACCGGAAGCCCTTGAACGCCGAGATCAGGCAACCCGAGACGCCCACGCCGGTCAGTGCCCGACCGGTCCACAGCATGGCGAAGCCATCGGCCATCGCGTACACGGCGCAACCCGCCACCGCGACCAGCAGCAGCGCGGCCTGCGTGCGCCGCGGGCCGAAGCGGTCCAGGCACCAGCCCAGCGGCACCTGCATCGCCGCGAAGGCGAGCAGGTACGCCGCCGTCAGCGAACCCAGTTGCGTGTTGTCCAGCCCGAACTCGGCCACCAGCGACTCGGCGATGACCGTGTTGATGGTGCGCAAGGCATACGAGAGCGCGAAGGCCGCGGCGAAGCAGGCGAAGACCCGCACCGCGACGCCACCACGCAGCCAAGGTGCCGCCACCGGGGGCGGGTTCGACGGCGAAGCAGCGGCCACGTCAGTCGTGCAGCCGGAACGATTCGAGGAAGGTCTTGGCCTGCTCGGGGTCCAGGTCGGTGCCGACGACCAGCGCCTGGTAGGCGCGGCCGTCATGCGCGACGATGCGCGCCTGCAGCCGCGCGGGCTTGCCGCGGATGCTGCCGGCGGCCTCCAGCGCGACGCCCGCGGCGGTGCGCGCGGGGCCGCCGGCCGTGGCTTCCACCGGGATCGGCACCGGCGCGGCCGCGGTCTCCTTGCCGCCGATGTTGCGCACCAAGGCCTCGCGCATCGCCGCGACCGCCGCGGCCGGGTCGCCCGCCGCGGGCAGCGGCGCCTCGGCCACCGTGAAGGCGGTGTCGTGCACCTTGGCCCCGTGCATGGTCATCTTCACGGGTAGCTCGCCCAGCCGGATGTCGCGCGTGGCCGTGGCCGGCTTGGCCGGCAGCATCGCCACCCAGTGCGCGTCGGCCGGCCGCAGCTCGCGCCAGTTGTACTCGGGCGTGCAGCCCCCGGCGGCGCACGCGATGACCACGCAGACCGTCATCCTGGCCGCGACCTTGGCCCTCGCAACCCTCTGGCCCGCGTGCCCGGCGGCCCCGTGCCCGGCTGTCGCGCTCGGGCGGATTTCTTGCATTCGCGTCATGGCGCGCTATGGTAAGCGACGCCCACCTGACGGATACCTCGATGATCTACGAATTCAAGTCCCGTGCCACCGGCACCATTGTCATGACCGAGTCGGTCGGCCATCGCGTGCTGGAGATCATCGGCAAGGATTCCGGCCCGCGGGGCATCATCACCGTCGATCAGATCCCGGCGGCCATCGCGGCCATCGAGGCGGCCGTCGGCGAAGAACGCATGCGCGAGGCCGAGCGGGCCCAGCATTCCGGCGATGGCGGCGGCGCCTTCGGCCAGCACAGTCCCGAGCATCCGCGCACCGACCAGGACATGCAGGACCACGACGACCCGGTGGCCCGCCAGCAGATCTCGCTCGCGCAGCGGGTGTTCCCCTTCGTGGAGATGCTGCAGGCGGCGCACGCGGCCGGCAAGGACGTCACTTGGGGGGTTTGACGCCTTCCTGATCGGGCACGCCGCTCGCTGGCCCGATGATTTCTGGAAGCCACCCCAGCGGGCCCGCCCGCGACGACCACATCATGCAGATCCAGCTGAACACCGACCACAACATCACCGGTTCGGAACGCCTCGCCGAGTTGGTCCAGGCGGAGCTAGAAGCCACGCTCGGCCGCTTCGACGAGCACCTCACCCGCATCGAGGTGCACATCAACGACATCGACGGCGAGCGCACCGGCGGCGACGACAAGCGCTGCATGCTGGAGGCGCGCTTCGCGGGCCACCAGCCGATCTCGGTGACGCACAACGCGCCCGAGATCATGATCGCCGTGGCGGGCGCCGCCGAAAAGCTCGAGCGCGCCCTGGACCGCATGATGGGCCGCCTCGAAGCGCCGCGCCGGCGCAGCGGCACCAAGTTGGGCGAAGACCTGGTCGACTAGGCGCGTCCACGGCCGGATCCCTCGCCCCCGCAAGGTCGCCCCGCGCGCCATGCGCGGGGTCGGCTTCGCTTGCCGGATGCCCGACGCACCGAAGCACGTTCGCGCCGATCCACTGCGGGGCGTGGCGGCTGGGCGCGTGGGTGACCGGCGACCGGGCCGCGCCGACGGCGGCTGCCCCGCCGGCCGAGCCTTCATCCGATCCGCAGGCCGAGCCTTCCGCGAGTTGGTGGCAACGGATCACGGGGGTCGACGAACCACTGCTGGTCGACCCGGCATCGTCGCGATCGCTGCGGGCCTGCTGGCTCATTCCTCATGGACCTGGCTTGGCGCACCGCCGAACGGTGAAGCGCATCGCGGAACCGAAAAATCGTTCAATAAATCGTTACACGGCGAAATTGTTCATGTCTCGACCGATTGAATCGTTTTAAGGTCACGGCTTCGATCAAGACAAGGACCGGTGGGCAAGCCCGGCATGCCAGCGCGGCTCCCTGCGCTGTGCACATGCAGGCATCGCCCCCGCGACGCGCCCCATGCCGCTCGACATCGTCGATCCCCAGACCGCTTTCGACGGCGAGCCCGCCGCCCTCGATGCGCGCCTGACCCAACTCGAGCGCATGCGCCAGCCGGTCTGGATCTACGACATGGACCGTCGCCGCATCCATTGGTGCAACACGGCGGGTCTGGCCATATGGAGCGCGACTTCGCTCGCCGAGCTGCTCGCGCGCGACCACAACGCCAAGATGTCGCCCTCCGTGGCGCGGCGCCTGCAGCAGTTCCGCGAAGACTTCGAGCGCACCGACGCGCGCTTCTTCGAGACCTGGACCATCTACCCCAGGGGCGTGCCGCGCACGGTCCGGGTGGTGTTCAGCGGTTTTCGTCTGGCCGACGGCCGGCTGGCAATGTTCTGCGAAGTGCTGGGCGAGCATCGCGGCGACTCCGAGACGCTGCGCAGCGCCGAGGCGCTGACGCACACGTCGGTGATGATCACCCTGGTCGACCGGCATGGCCGGGCGCTCTACCGCAACCCCGCTGCGCGTGAAGCCGCCGCAGCGCCCCAATCCAGCGTCCGCACCCGCTTCCCGGATCGACTGCAGCGCCGCGCCCTGCTGACGCAGTTGCACAAGGAAGGCCAAGCCAAGCAGGTCATGCGCGTCGTGACCGCGCAGGGCGAACGCTGGCACGAGGTGTCCGCCCGCCGCTGCAGCGACGCGGTCACCGGCACCGTGGCTTGGCTGGTCAGCGAGATGGACGTGAGCGACTTGAAGCGCACCGAGGCACGGGCCGACCACCTGGCGCACCACGACATGCTCACCGGCCTGCCCAACCGCAACTTCGTGCTGCGCAACTTCCAGGATCGGCTCGACGACCTGCGCACCCGGGGCGAGGAGGCCGCGCTGGTCTTCGTCGACCTGGACCACTTCAAGCACATCAACGACTCGCTGGGCCATGGCGCGGGCGACGCCCTGCTGGTGACGGTGGCGCAACGGTTGCGCTCCGCCGTACGGGAGATCGACCTCGTGGCGCGCCTGGGCGGCGACGAGTTCCTCGTGCTGGCGGGTGCCCGCGACATCGAGGCGCACGCCGAGGGCTTGTGCGCCCGGCTGTTGGAGTCGCTGTCGCATCCGGTGAGGATGCATGGCACCGCGCTGCGCGTGACGCCGTCGATCGGCGTGTGCATCGCGCCGCGCGACGGCGATGACATCGACACCCTGATGCGCCATGCCGACCTGGCGATGTACCGCGCCAAGGACGAAGGCCGTGCACGCGTCGCGCGCTTCACGCCCGACATGACCACGCGCGCGCAGCGCCGACGCCAGCTGGAGGACGAGCTCCACGTCGCGATCGAGCAGCGCCAGTTCGACGTCTTCTTCCAGCCCCGGCTGGACGTGGCGAGCAACCGGGTCGTCGGGGCCGAAGCGCTGGTGCGCTGGCGCCATCCGGTGCGCGGCCTGGTGCTGCCGGGCGAGTTCGTGCCGCTGCTGGAAGAGTGCGGTCTGATCGGGCCGCTGGGCTTGCTGGTGATGGAACAGGCCTGCCGGCAACAGGCGGCGTGGCAGGCGCGCGGCGTCGAGCTGCGCGTGTCGGTGAACTTGTCGCCGCGCCAGTTCGAGGACCCTGGCCTGCTCGACGCGATGGCGCGCATCGTGGCGGCCACGGGCTGCGATCCGCGCCGCATCGAGCTGGAGATCACGGAGTCGCTGCTGGTGGGCAACGACCGCGACACCGTGGCCTTGCTGGAAGGCCTCTGCGCGATGGGCTTCCGGATCGCGATCGACGACTTCGGCACGGGTTACTCCAACCTGGCCTACCTGCAGCGCTATCCGATCGACTGCCTGAAGATCGACCGCTCCTTCGTCGGTGCGCTGGACACCGGCATGCCGATCGCGCAACTGATCATCACCATGTGCCGCATGCTCGGCGTGGAAGTGGTGGCCGAAGGCGTCGAGACGGCGTCGCAGCTGCAATGGCTGCGCAGCCACGGCTGCGACGAGTACCAGGGATTCCTGTGCAGCCCGGCGGTCCCGAGCCAGGAGTTCGACCGGTTGCTGGCGCGACCCGCGCCCCGGGCATCGATCAGCACGACGCCGCGCTCAATGGCAACCACACCTTGAAGAGGGCACCCTCCCCCCGGCCGGGGCTTTCGGCGCGCACCGTGCCGCCGTGCATCTGGACCAGCCGCTTCACCATCGCCAGGCCGATCCCCAGGCCACCCTGGTGCTCGCCGACACCGGGCCCGGCCTGCACGAAAAGCTCGAACACGCCATCGAGCTTGTCCGCCGGGATGCCGATGCCGTTGTCGACGACGCGGATCTCGACCGCGTCCGGCATCCTCGTCGCTTCGATACGCACCTCGCCCCCGGCCGGCGTGTACTTCCGCCAGCGGCACAACGGGGAAGCGCGCCGGACGGGCGGCATCCAGGCGGCCGCATGGATGTCGGATTCTCATGACGCAACGAAAAGCTGGCATCCGCCGTCACGCATGACGTCGGTCCGACCCTCGACGGAGTCCGCGATGCGCCTCCTCGTGCTGAACGCCAACTCTTATTCCGGCAGCGCTTCGAGGTGCGCTGGACAGGTCGTCGAGCGCGACGGCCAGCGCGTCAGGGGGAGGCGCGGAAATGGGCGATCAGCGCTTCGGCCAGCACCTGCGGCTGCTCTTCCGGCACGAAGTGGCCGCTGTCGGCCACGACCAGCCCGCGCACGTCGGACGCCGCCTCGCGCAACGAGGCTTCGGGCTCCGCGCCGCGCCCGCGCGCTTCGGCCCGCCCACCGCCCACGGCCAACACCGGCATCGGCAGGCGCCCGCCCGCATCGCGCCAGGCGCGGTTGCGCTCGGCGTTGAGCGGAATCGCGCGGTAGTACGAAAAGCCCGCGCGCAGCGCGCCGGGCTGCGAATACGCACGCACGAACTCGTCCACCGAGGCCGCGTCGATCGCATCGGGCTGCCAGCAGTATTCCCTGAGGAACCACGACAGGTACTGGCGTTCACGCCCCTGCACCAGCGCCTCTGGCAGGTCCGGCGTCATGTGGAACGCATGGTGCCAACGCTTGCCGCCTTGCGACACGTCCGGACCCAGGCCTGGCAACGTCACGTCGATGATCGACAGGCTTCGCACGGCTTGCGGGCGCGCGCAGGCCAGCGCGAAGGCCGACGGTCCGCCCCAGTCGTGCCCCGCCAGGTGCAGGCGCGAAACGCCGAGCGCGTCCAGCAGCTCGGCCAAGTCGGCCGCCACGCTCGCGCTGTCGTAGCCATCGAGCGGGCGCGTGGTGTCGCCCAGCCCGGTCAGGTCCGGCGCGATCGCGCGGTACCCGGCATCGGCCAGCAGCGGCATCACGTGCCGCCACTCGTACCAAGTCTGCGGCCAACCGTGCAGCAGCAGCACCGGCTCGCCGGCCGGGTCGCCACAGGTGACGTGATGCATCACCAGGCGCGACAGCCGGGTGCGGGCGTGCTCGAACGAGGGGTGCGGTTGCGGTTGCGGTTGCGGGGGCACGGCGGCCTGCGTCGGCAGGATCATCTCCGGTTGTCTCCTCTGGAGGTTCGCGTGTTGAAGCGTTCGGCCTCGTGCCGGGACCGCGCCCGCCCGGGGCGAACCCTCCACATGCGCCGACCGCCCGCTATAGTGCGCCCAAGCCGGCACCGCCCCCGAGGCGCGACACCACCTCCATGATCGAGATCAGCGAGCAGGCCCGCGGCCTGTGGGAACTGGGCAGCTACGCCGTGACCGTGGTGGGCCTGCCCTTCGCGATCCTCGTGTTCCTGCACGAGCAGCGCAAGGAGCGCGACAACGAGGACGAAGCCGCCTACCAGTCGCTGTCGGACGCCTACAAGGATTTCCTGAAAGTGGTGCTCGACAACGCCGACCTGCGCCTGCGCTCGGGCGACGGGCGCGAACAGCGCACTCCGGAGCAGCAGGAACGCGCGCTGGTCATCTACGAGATGCTCGTCGCGCTCTTCGAGCGCGCCTACATCGTCGCGTACGAGCCCGACATGAGCGGCGAGCAGGCCCGGCGTTGGAACTCTTGGAGCGACTTCATGCGCGAATGGTGCCACCGCGACGACTTCCGCAGCGTGCTGCCCGTGCTGCTGCGCGGCGAGGATCCGGCCTTCGTGGCGTACATCGAGAAGATCGCGGCCGAAGAGTCCGGCGCACGGGCGTGAGGGCGGCCCCGATCGACGGCCCCGCGGGCGGCCTGCGCCTACGGCGTTTTCGGCGCCTGCTGCAGCACTTCACGCACCAGGGTCTCGAGTGGCGGGCTGACCCACGAGATCAGGGGCATGCGCTCGACGCGGGGCGCCTCGCCCGTCTGCCGCTCGATGGCGCCGATGAACGCACCGGAATGTCGCAGGTCCGCCGCCTCGGTCGCCTTCCAGATGTTCACGAACAGGAACTCGCCCGCGGCGGCGTCGAAGCCGAAAGCCTGGCCTTGGAGGCCCGGCGCGGCACGCATTTCTTCGAGCAAGTGCTCCACGTCCGCCGTGAAGGCCGGGGCCTCGGGATCGAGGCGGCCCCGGAGTCGAATCGTTTCGATGAGCATGTGCGGCGGGCGCTTTCCGTGCGTGCATGGGCGATGCGCGGATTGGCCGCAGCGCGAGCGCGGACGTTAGCACCCAGCCGGCGCCGAACCGGCATGCCCGAGCAAAACGCTCGTTGGGCGCCCGGGCGGGCACGGCCCACGCGATCCGTAGGCGGCCCGACGACGTGATGCCGTCCCCGGCCCGCGGATCGCGGTCGACCCGTCTGGTACAGTCCCCCGCATGAACGTCATACGCCGTCAGTCGTCTGACCACTCGCCCACTGCGGCGCTCGGCGCAGGCCACCCCCCGCGGCGTCGGCCGCGCTCGCTCGCGCTGGATCTGGTCGACGCGATCGGAGACCGCATCCGCAACGGCCAGCTCGCCGCCGGCCACAAGCTGCCGACCGAGGCGGCCATCATGGAAGAGTTCGGGGTCAGCCGCACGGTCGTGCGCGAGGCGATCTCCAAGCTCCAGGCCGCCGGGCTCGTCCAGACGCGCCACGGGATCGGCACCTTCGTGATGGGCCCCGGCGAGGCCGCTCCGTTCCGGGTCGCGCCGGAGCAGCTGGCGACCCTGCACGACGTCATCGCGGTGCTGGAGCTTCGGATCGGCGTCGAGACCGAGGCGGCCGGCCTGGCCGCGGTGCGGCGCACGGACGCCGACCTCGGCCGCATGCGCGCGGCGCTGGCCGCGTTCGCCGAGGCCGTCGCCTCTGGTGGCGACGCCGTCGGCCCCGACTTCCAGTTCCACCTGGAAGTGGCGCGCGCCACGCAGAACCAGCGCTTCGCCGAGTTGATGAGCGCGCTCGGCGCCACCATCATCCCGCGCGCGCGCCTGGCGCCCGCAGCGCCCGCATCGGCGGAATCGTCGGCCTACCTGCAGCGCGTGGGGCTGGAGCACGAGAGCATCCTCCAGGCGATCGAGGCGCGAGATGCCGAGGCCGCGCGCGCCGCGATGCGCACGCACCTGGGCAACAGCCGCGAAAGACGGCGGCGCGCCGCAGGCGTCCGCGGCTGAGTCCCGCGAGGGTTCGCTCGCGGTCCGGATCGTCCCGCTTCCACCGGCACCCCCTTTTGGCCGTTGACATTCTCGCGCGCAGTTGTACGATGTCGTATCTTTCCGCTCGACTCCCTGCTTCGCGCACGCTGCCGCCCTCCCCCGCGCGCGCCTTGACCAAGAGACACGCCGTGCATCCCCAAGAACTGAAGACCGTACTGCAATCGGGCCTGCTGTCCTTTCCGCTCACCGATTTCGACGCGCAACTGCGCTTCACGCCGAAGCCGTACGCGGCGCGCCTGGAGTGGCTGATGCCCTTCGGCGCGTCGGCCCTCTTCGCTGCCGGCGGCACCGGGGAATTCTTCTCGCTGGAGCCCACCGAATACGCCGACGTCATCCGCACCGCGGTCGACACCTGCCGCGGGCGCATGCCGATCATCGCGGGCGCGGGCGGCGGCACGACACTCGCCATCAAGTACGCGCGAGAAGCCGAGCGGCTGGGCGCCCAGGGCGTGCTGCTGCTGCCCCATTACCTCACCGAGGCCACGCAAGAAGGGCTGGTCGCGCATGTGGAGGCGGTGTGCAAGTCGGTCGCCTTCGGCGTCACCGTGTACAACCGCGGCGCCTGCAAGTTGACGCCCGCGTCGCTGCTGCAGTTGGCCGAGCGTTGCCCGAACCTGATCGGCTTCAAGGACGGGCTGGGCGACATCGAGCGCTTCGTGGCGATCCGCCAGACGCTGGGGGACCGCTTCGCCTACCTGGGCGGCCTGCCGACGGCAGAAGTCTTCGCGGGTGCCTACAAGGCCATGGGCTGCCCGGTGTATTCGTCGGCGGTCTTCAATTTCGTGCCCCGGACCGCGATCGAGTTCTACGACGCGCACGCCGCCGGCGACACGGCGACCAC
>ERZ1066120.102-NODE-102-length-86840-cov-15.604010_pt1 | contig 86840 bp, 78 predicted proteins | sample MGYA00382767_ERZ1066120 | MGnify/ENA primary metagenome ERZ1066120 (study PRJEB33369, sample SAMEA5778350) | biofilm metagenome | biome: Industrial cooling water; feature: Water cooling tower basin; material: Biofilm | place: United Arab Emirates | collected... | reverse complement strand
TGCAATTTACCTCGCTGCTTCCGTCATCTGGCTCAATTGATGACACACCCTAGCCTGTTTTGATGAATTGAGGGTTTTGTAGCTGATGTCTGTTCTCTTAAGTGACGAGCAATTCGTTCGAGTAACCACAACTGTTCTTCAGGTGACAAAGTACGTATAGATTGTTCGATCTCTAGTAAAGTCTGTGAAATCATTCTGCTTCTCTTAAGCTGAATGTACCTGACATAGCCATTATATCTATAGGCGAATCTATTAACTTGACAAATTTATTAACTCAACGGCGAATCTCAAATCTCTGTAACCCTTCTGGTGTTTCGTACTCAACCACCACGTCTTTAACGACAGCAGGCGGTTTTCCCTGGCGACACCAAGCGATCGCCGCTTCTACCAATTCTTTAGTTCCTTCAAATACGGCTTCTACTCGTCCGTCAGGTAAGTTTCGCACCCAGCCATGCAATCCTATGTCAGCAGCCATCTCAGCAGTTAACATTCTGTAGCCTACTCCCTGGACTCTACCAGAAACGAATACATGAGCGCGGAGATGATTTTGCATAAGATAAGGATTGTACCAAGACGAACTCAACAAAAATGGCGCTAACTCGGAAGTTAACGCCAAACGAAGCCTTACTTGGTTCACTTTAGAGCATTTTAGGTACAAATAGTTCGACGATCGCGCCTCACTCTCGAAGCAACGATTTTAGTCGTCATCGTCATCGTCATCGTCATCGTCGTCATCATTGCGATCGCGACTTCTGTACTTGCGATCGTCCTCATCGTCATCATCGTCTCTATACCTGCGATCGTCATCATCATTGCGACGGTCTTGCGGAAAGCCTGGAATATTTTTCAGAAAATCGTCTATCTCCATAAAAACTCCTTGGGAGATTGATTAAGAGTATTCTCCAATAATTTGTAGTGATTAAAACCAAAAAAAATTAATAGGAAAGTTACGGTTTTATTTATCTAAGCTTATAGGGATAGGACATATAAATATTTCAAAGAGAGTAGGAATTGGTAAGAGGGTGGTGCGTGATTCAATATAAAGTTGCAACAAGTATACTTCGCAAAGTAGATTTTTAAATTTAATTATTTGTTTTACTCTGTAATATGTTTTGACAGATGAACTTAGCCCTTTTTCTCCCAAGAAAGGGACATAATTGTATGTCTATAAACTATGTAAAGCCGCAAAAAAAAAGTTTGCGATCGCTCGATTACCTCAACTTTTTTCTAGCTGACGTGCGGGATGGAGTTGGACCATATCTAGCAATTTACCTACAAGCCTCTCACAAATGGAATCCAGCTAATATTGGGATTGCCATGTCTGCGATGGGCATGGCTACAGTTATTGCCCAAACTCCAGCTGGTGCTATAGTCGATCGCCTGCGACAGAAACGATTGTTAATCGTGCTAGCGGCTGTATTAGTTGCTGTGGGTTGCGTGGGTATGGTACTTTCACCAACCCTACCTACGGTAGTGTCAGCGCAAGCTTTAATTGGTGTAGCAGCAGCAATTTTTCCCCCAGCTATAGCAGCGATTACGCTAGGAATAGTTGGATATAACAAGCTAGATCGTCGGATCGGACGCAATGAAGCTTTTAACCATGCAGGAAACGTCGCTGCGGCAGTTTTAGCGGGTACTGTCGGTCATTTCATCGCTAGGGAAGGAATCTTTTTTCTCGTTGCAGCAATGGCAATCGCTAGTGCTATTGCCGTAGTACAAATTCGCGATCGCGATATCGATCCCGATCTAGCACGGGCTGCTAAAGATGGGCAAAATGGTGAAGAACATCAGCCACACGTTTCGGGCATCGGGCAAATATTAAGCGATCGCCGCATTCTGATATTTGCCATTTCTGCGGTACTATTTCACTTTGCCAACGCTGCTATGCTGCCACTAGTCGGTCAAAGGCTGGCAGATGGCAAAGCTACAGGGGCTTCCCTCTATATGTCGGCTTGCATTATCGTAGCGCAATTGGTTATGATTCCCGTTTCAACTTGGGCGGGACGTTTAGCCCATACGGGGCGCAAACCGATCTTTTTGCTGGGCTTTGCTATCTTGCCAATTCGAGGCGTACTCTACACTTTCAGCGACAATCCCTTTTTTCTCGTCTCCGTACAACTTTTAGACGGAATCGGGGCGGGAATATTTGGAGTGCTATCTGTACTGATAGTTGCAGATTTGACGAAAGGGACTGGTCGCTTTAACATCACTCAAGGGGCAATTAATACCGCTGTGGGAATTGGGGCTTCCCTAAGCAATTTACTCACAGGTTTTGTCGTGCAGCAAGCGGGTTATAATGCAGGATTTCTAACTTTAGCAGCGATCGCCACTGTTGCCCTCGGTGTTTTTGGCGTACTGATGCCAGAGACAAACATCGTTCACCAGGATCGAAAGGTAGGGCGATCGCCAGTCGGTTACTAACTAATCATCGTCATCGTCATCATCGCGGCGGGATCTGTATCGGCGATCGTCATCGTCATCATCATCGCGTCTTCTATATTCCCGATCGTCATCGTCATCGTCGTCGCGCTTGCGGGATCGGCGATCGTCATCATCATCGTCTCGATCGCGAGATCTGTATCGGCGATCGTCGTCATCATCATCGTCTCGATCGCGGGATCGGCGATCGTCGTAGTCGCGATCGCGATCGTCTCTGTCATCATCCCGTCGGCGATCGCCTACACCAGGAATATTTTTAAAAAAATCGCCTATACCCATAATTTCCCTCCAAATTGTTAGGTAGGATTTTTTTATTGAATTAGTCTGTAGTTTGTCACAAAAGTTCTAACTGCTATCTCTTCCAAGAGTGATAGATAGCGATCGGCAAATAGAATGAGATCGCGAACGAATGGTAGTATGTCAAAAGTCAAAAGTCAAAAGTTAAAATGTCTATAGCTGGTAGTAGCAAGCGTTGTTAAATGTGCGATCGCTTAATTAAGGAGGCAGAATTAACTAACAACTACCAATTACCAATTACCAATTACCCATTACCAATTACCCCAATACATCCTGTTTATCGGCGAAAGATACTTGCTGCGGAGAAATGCTAGAGTCTTCGCCTAAATCTTCTCTGTTGCTTAATTTTTCCCTAAATTCGTTAATTACACCCCCATGTAAGAGGATGTTAATTTGACGCGGACTGATGCTATGAGTCATTTCATAGATTAGATTTTTAGTCTTGTTTTTGACCGTGATTTTTTCTCCTGAAATTAACGCCTCGCGCAATCCTGTAATCTCAATTTTATCCTCGCGATCGATAGTTTCGTAATCATCTGGATTGGCAAATTCTAAGGGTATAATGCCAAAGTTAACTAAATTTTGCCAGCCAATCCGAGCGTAAGATTTAGCTAATACAGCCACTTGTCCTAAGTATTTAGGCGCGATCGCGGCGTGTTCTCGACTCGAACCTTGGGCGTAGTTATCGCCTGCTACGATAACATGACCGCCATACTTTTCTTTAGCAAGTTGGGCGCGATCGGCAAAAGTTTCGTCTACCATGTAGTAAACAAACTGACCGATCGCAGGAATATTACTGCGAAATGGTAACACTCGCGCCCCTGCTGGCATGATTTCATCAGTAGAAATATTGTTACCAACTTTAAGTAAAACAGGTACGGAAACCTGATTTGGTAATTCAGGAAAATCCGGTAAAGATTTAATATTTGGTCCCTTTTCTAACTTAACTTGACTTCCATTTATAGGAGGCGGGACGAGCATTTCTGCATTGATAATTTCTGTTTCTGGCGCTACAAATCGCGGATAATTTATGCCGTAAATTTGTTCTAAATCTCGCGGATCTGTAATTACCCCCGTTAAAGCTGCCGCCGCCGCAGTTTCGGGACTGCACAAGTATACTTGGTCGTCCGCAGTTCCAGATCGCCCAGGAAAATTGCGGGGAAACGTGCGTAAAGAGATTTGATTCGAGGCGGGGGCTTGTCCCATACCGATACAACCGAGGCAACCCGCTTGATGGAATCGCGCCCCAGCGTGAATTAGATCTAGGAAAGCGGTTCCCCTTGCGGCTAAATTTTCGATCCCCTGGCGCGAGGTGGGGTTAATGTCAAAGGAAACGCGATCGCTTGCTGCTTTACCTTTGACAATTTGACTGACAATCCAAAAGTCCCTGATACCAGGATTTGCTGAAGAACCAATCACTACTTGTTGTACCGATCTGCCCTGCACTTCTCGCACGGGTACGACATTGCCAGGACTGCTGGGACAGGCAATCAGAGGGACTAACTCAGATAAATTAATCTCGTCGTTAAGGTCGTATTCTGCATCCGCATCGGCAATCAGTTCTACCCAATCTTCACCCCGTCCTTGAGAGACTAAAAACCGCTTTACCTCAGCATCAGCAGGAAAAACGGTCGTTGTTGCGCCCATTTCTGTACCCATATTGGCGATGACGTGCCGATCCATCGCACTCAGGTTTTCTAGCCCCGATCCGTAGTATTCAATAATTGTATTGCGACAACCGTAGACATCGTAGCGCCGCAGCATCTCTAACACGACATCTTTGGCACTAACCCAGTCAGGTAACTTACCTGTCAGCTTTACGCCTAAAATCTTCGGCATTTTGAGATACATTGGTTCCCCTGCCATTGCCATAGCTACGTCGATTCCACCTGCACCGAAAGCTAGCATTCCTAAAGAACCAGCGGCGGGGGTATGACTGTCGGAACCAATCAGAGTTTTCCCAGGAATGCCAAATCGTTCCATGTGGACGGGATGACTGACACCATTTCCAGGACGGCTGTACCAAACACCGAATCGCTGACAGGCAGAACGCAGAAATAAATGATCGTCAGCGTTTTTATAGTCTGTTTGTAATAAATTATGGTCTACATATTGGGCGGAAAGTTCAGTTTTGACGCGATCGATCCCCAAGGCTTCCAACTCCAACATCACCATCGTACCCGTAGCGTCTTGGGTGAGAGACTGATCGATTTTCAGTCCAATTTCTTGCCCTGGAATCGTTTTTCCCGATACTAAATGAGACTGGATCAGCTTTTGAGTCACGTTCGTTGGCATAACGGCTCCTAGGAAAAGTCAAAAGTTAAAAGTCAAAAATAAGAGATTTATATTTATGCCAATTCTGTTTATTTTTGCACTAAATTGGTCGTTTGTAGCCCCTTTTTTAAGGGGGTTGGGGGGATCTTTCGTGACGCAGTCACAACAGTTTGGTATTAATCATACTTCTATTAAGAAGACGGGCATAATTAAACTTTGATTTTTCCTTCTGTCCTCTACCTCTTTCATTATGCAAAAATATATTCAGGCGATCGCGCATCGTCTCAAAGTAGGATTTTCTACTATTCCTAGTTTTGCCGATTGGTTATATGCCGTAGTTCTTTTATCGATCTATGCAGCAATATCGTTACCTATCGGATTTCTGTCAGATTGGCTACATTTTCAAATTGTGTCGGGCAGTTGGACAAAAATTACTGGAGTTATAATGAGAGCTTTCTTCGTATCTGGAATCTCAGAAGAATTAATCTTTAGAGTTTTGCTTTTACCTCACCCTACAGAAAATATTTCCTTTAAAACAAAATGGCTGTGGGGAAGTCTTGGTTTGTTGATTTTTATTATTTACCATCCGCTCCAAACTATAACTACTTTTCCCGCTGCCTTTGCAACTTTTAACCATCCAGTTTTTTTGCTACTAGCAGCATTTTTAGGTATTGTCTGTACCCTTACCTACTGGCGTAGTGGTTCTATTTGGACGGCAATCTTTATTCACTGGATAATTGTCTCAGTTTGGTTAGTGTTGCTAGGTGGAGGCGATCGGCTTTTCAGTTAATAGTTAATAGTTATTAGTTATTCGTTATTGGTTGAACTACAAATAACAAATAACGAATAACAAATAACGAATAACAAATTATTTTACTTCTATCCCAGCCTGCGCTTCCAAAGCTTTGATTGCTGCTGAAGCGTTTTCCTCACCCCAGCCGTGATTTACTGCAGCTTTGACTGTCTCGCGGGCAAGTGCGATCGCGGGAATGGGAGAATTGTTATCTTGAGCTAATTGAGCGATTAAATTTGCATCTTTGAGCAGCCATTTCAGAGCAAAACTAGTACTGAAATCTCTTTTAATTAAAGTACTACCCATACCGTCAAAAATGGGCGATTTGAAATCGGTTACGTGTAAAACGTCTAATACATCTTGGGGATTTAAACCTGCTTTTTTAGCCAGAATCATAGCTTCTCCAAGGGCTTCAATTTGAGAAATGACAACGGCATTACCAACTAATTTCATTGTCGTCCCCATGCCTGTATTGCCCATATAATGAACGGTTTCACTAAGAGGTTCGAGGATGGTTTTGATTTTTTCAAAAACCTCTTTCTTACCACCAACAACAATCCACAACCCACCAGCCGCAGATTCATTTTTACTGCCGAAAACTGGAGCATCGATAAATTCTACGCCTTTTTCTGCGTATGCAGCTGCTTCGCGCCGACTGGTATTTGGGTGGACGGTACTCATGTCGAGCGCAATCTGTCCCTGACGCACGCCGGAAAGGATACCATCTTGACCAAAAACTGTATCGGCGATCGCTTCTTCGTTACTCAAACAATACATGACGATCTCTGCATCGGCTGCTGCTTGTGCTGGCGTATCAGCTTGAGTCGCACCCTTTTCTAATAAAGGAGTACAGCGATCCGGTGTTCGATTCCAGACTGTAACCGAGTGTCCGGCTGCGAGGAGATTACTCACCATCCCGCTGCCCATGATACCTAAACCAAGATATGCAATCTTCATCGAATTACCTAATTGCGATCGTCTAAGGAAAATTTAGCGATTTTTGGCTGAAATTCTCGTCTACATATTGGGGGATAATTGTTATTGGTTATTGGTTATTGGTTATTGGTTGTTTAAAATTTGACTACTCACTACTGACTACTTCTTCCACTACTCACTACTCACTGCTCACTACTCACTCTCAATTGGTTATTGGTTATTGGTCATTTGTGACGTATTAATGACTTGGGAGAAAATTTCACAATTTTATGAGGACTGCCTGTATGTCAGTACCACAGCTTAATACAGAGACAATTTGGGCGATTCTCAACGAAGAAATTGACGATGCTACGGTGAACCATTTGGTTTGGCACTATCTAGGCTACCGTTACGACGAGACAAACAATGTTTGGGACACTACAAATGTAAATCCAGAATGGCGCGAAGAATATTCTACTACGCCCCCAGATTTTATTGAAAGTCGTCCGGCTACTGTCAAGTTGACTCGTTTAATTCCACCAGAAAATAAGCAATTGTTAAAAGAACAATTGGGTTTTAAAGGTTATAAAGTAGGAGAATTTGGTCCGCGCCAAACTCGCCGCGCTACGGTAGCTAACTGGCTGTTGAGTTACATGCAATTGCAAAAATCTTAGCTCGATAAGCTATTTTAGCGATCGCGCCGCGATTGGTATTGTCTGAGATACCATTGCCTTAAGCCTTTATAGCTATAAATAGCTAAACCCAGAAGAATCAGGGCTAGTATACCCCCTAACTGGGGTGCTTTCAAAGCTAAATAAATTAGTAAAATACACAAACTATCTTGTATAAAAGATAGCTGGAGGGAAAAACGGTTCCAACGATAAAACCAACCAGCTTGGATCAGTTGTAGCAGTAAAGCAATAAAGCCACCAATTAGACCAATCAAGATTTTTGGTATGTCGTGAGTAGGGGCGATCGCTAAAATAGCTCCTACAATTGGGCAAAGTGGTAAGTATAAGATTTGTAGTAACCGCTGACCGAGCAAATTTTTTGAGGCAATTAGTTCGATCGAGCCACAACTTATCAACATACCCAACACAACGGGCGGGTAAATACTCGATAAAATCGGGACGTTGTACCAAAAATTTTCTCCCTGCAATAATCCCAAAACCAATAATGGCAAACTAATTCTAATTCCCGCCGCTGCCGAAACCGAAAGCGCCGCTAAAATTTCTACTATGGCAACATCTAGGCTCAATTAGTTTTCAATGAGGAGTCGGGAGTGGGGAATAGGGGAGTAGGTGAGCAACTACCAACTACCCATTACCCATTACCATTTACCATTAAATCCCCAATCTTTGATACACTTCTTCTAAATGTTGCAGATGGTGTTGGGGATCGAAACAAGCTTCAATTTCTTCAGATGAGAGGGTTTGGGCGATTCGAGGCTCTTTTGTCACCAAGTCGTGAAAATTTCCTCTTGGTGTATTCCAAGCTTGATGGGCACAAGATTGAACGATCGCGTAGGCTTCTTCTCGACTCATGCCCTTTTCAACTAAAGTTAATAATACTCGCTGGCTGAAGACAACGCCCCCGTAAACGTTCATGTTCCGTGCCATGTTTTCGGGATATACCAGCAGATTTTGCACCAGATCGGTTGTCTCTTTCAACATGAAATGCGTCAAAATGCAAGCGTCTGGTAACATGACTCGTTCGACGGAACTGTGGGAAATGTCGCGTTCGTGCCACAAGGCAACGTTTTCTAAAGCTGCTACAGCCGCAGCGCGTACCATCCGCGCCATCCCTGTCAAACGTTCGGAACGGATCGGGTTGCGCTTGTGAGGCATAGCTGAGGAGCCTTTTTGCCCTTTGGAGAAGTATTCTTCTACCTCAAGTACATCCGTGCGTTGGAGGTTACGGATTTCGACGGCGAAGCGTTCGATCGAGGCGGTTAAAAGTGCTAGATGATTGACATAATTGGCGTGGCGATCGCGGGAAATAACTTGAGTTGAGGCGGTATCTGGCTTGAGTCCGAGTTTAGCACAGGCGATCGCCTCGACTCGTGGCTCGATATTGGCATAAGTCCCCACAGCACCGGAAATCTTACCTACAGCAATTTCTCCCCGCATATAGGTGAGACGTTCTTGGTGACGCAAGACTTCGGCTAGCCAACCAGCTAACTTAAAACCAAATGTAATCGGTTCGGCGTGGATTCCGTGCGATCGCCCAATTGCGACTGTGTGACGATGCTGTTGCGCTTGTTTGCGTATAGCGGCGATTAAATCTGCCAACCGTGCCAAAATCAGATCTAGGCTGGCTACGAGTTGTAGTGCCAATGCTGTATCTAACACATCCGAACTCGTCATTCCTAAGTGGATGTAACGCCCTGCATCGCCTACATATTCATTCACGTTTGTCAAGAAAGCAATGACATCGTGGCGGACTTCTGCTTCAATTTCTAGTATTCGCTGAGGGTCAAAATTTGCCTTTGCTTTAATCTCTGCTACCGCTGCTGCTGGGGTATATCCCAGTTCTGCCTGCGCTTCGCAAACTGCAATCTCTACTTGCAGCCAAGTTTTAAACTTATAAGTCTCCGTCCAAATTTCGCCCATTTCGGGCAGAGTATAACGCTCGATCACGACCGCCACAGAATCCAACTGTCATATTTTATCAGGGAGTGGGGAGTGGGGAGTGGGGAGTGGGGGAAGAAGAACTCATGTAGAGACGTTACACGTAACGTCTCTACAATTACCTCAACGTTCTAACCGTTGACAACCGTACCGCCGTTGGGATGAATTACCTGTCCGGCAATATAGGAGGAATCATCTGAGGCAAGAAATACGTAACTAGGGGCAATTTCTTCTGGCTGTCCAGGTCTTTGCATTGGGACTTGCTTGCCGAAATTAGCCACCTTATCCTCTGGGAAAGTAGAAGGAATTAGGGGAGTCCAGACGGGACCAGGGGCAACGGCATTAACGCGAATGCCCTTTTCAACCAAAGCTTTGGATAGCGATCGCGTGAAGGCAACGATCGCGCCTTTGGTAGAAGAGTAGTCTAACAGCGTCGGATTGCCTTGATATGCAGTTACAGAAGTCGTATTGACGATCGCGCTACCTTCTTTTAAGTGGGGCATCGCTGCTTTTGTCAAGAAAAACATGCTAAAAATATTGGTGCGGAAAGTACGTTCCAACTGTTCGGCACTGATTTGTTCGATGCTTTCTTGGGGATGCTGTTCGGCGGCGTTATTCACCAAAATATCGAGTTTACCGAACTCGTCTACAGCTTGTTGCACGGCTTGCTGGCAGAAGTTTTCATCGCCAATATCACCAGCGATCGCTACTGCTTTTCTGCCTTGTTCTTCTACCAGACGCTTTGTTTCTTTCGCATCGTCGTGTTCGTTTAAGTAGAGAATTGCTACATCTGCCCCTTCCTTGGCATATGCAATAGCTACAGCACGTCCGATGCCGCTATCACCGCCAGTAATTAACGCCACTTTATCTTGTAACTTGCCGCTGCCGCGATATTTAGAGTCGTCAGCTTTAGGTTGAGGAGTCATTTCCGACTCTTTTCCTGGTCTTTGGTCTTGCTGTTGAGGCGGTTGCAACGGTTTTTCTTCTGGCATAAACTTTCTCCTTAAATTTGTTTTTTAAAGGAGACAGGAGAAAGCAAGACATTCTGTCTCCTGTCTCCTGTCTCCTGTCTTCTTCTTCGGTAATGCTTTCACTCCGCTTAATTTAGCTAATTGCTCAATAACCATTTCTCACTCTGAAGGTGGAAACAGATACAGAAACCAATCGCTCTTTTGGTGTATGGATGTTTGTATTTGCAACACTTAATTGTTGAGAATTATTGATTGCTCCCTAGGACATATTCTGCAAAAAATGTGGCTGTAGTACGATCGTCATTAGCGGGATCGCCAAGGATTAAAGGGCAATGCAAATATTAGATCGCCACCTATCTACGCAGGTAGAAACATTTCGCCAGTTGCAAATGCAGCTGCGCGATCGCTGGAAAAATGTCGAAACGTTCGACCAAAGCGACGGAGATATTCTCGTCATTCCCTCCCTTAGCGTTGACCAGCGAGAGATTCAAAAGATTGAAGGCGTACTACACTACGAAGAACGCTTGTTGTTTTCCTTGATCCGCTTGCAAAATCCCCGCACGCGACTGATTTACATCACGTCTCAACCTTTACATCCCAGCGTTATCGATTACTATCTACAACTTTTACCAGGCATTCCCTTTTCCCATGCCCGCGATCGCTTGTTACTTCTATCTACCTACGATTCTTCTTTCAAACCGCTGACTCAGAAAATCTTAGAACGTCCCCGCCTGATCGAACGAATTAAGCAAGCTTTGCGGCGGGAACAAGCATTCATGATTTGTTACAATACTTCTCCTTGGGAACGGGAATTATCAACAAAGTTAGAAATTCCACTTTATGCTGCCGATCCCGACTTAACAATTTGGGGGACAAAAAGTGGCAGTCGGCAAATTTTTGCTGAAAGTGACGTACCTCATCCCGATGGTTGTCACGATCGCCTTGATAGTGTAGACGATTTAGCTACCGCTACTGCTCAATTGTGGGAACGCCAACCGGATCTCAAACGGATGGTTGTCAAACTAAATGAAGGCATTTCTGGCGAGGCAAATGCCCTTTTCGACCTACGACCTTTACAAGAATTTGCCCCAGGCAAAATTTCCCACAGCGATCGCGTTGCTGCCATTAAAGATAGTCTGCCTTCTCTGCGATTTCAAGCCGCATCGGAAAATTGGACGAATTATGCCAGCCGCATTCCCGAATTAGGAGCAATTGTCGAGGCTTTTGTAGAAGGAGAAGTGAAGCGATCGCCTAGCGTTCAAGGTCGGATTTTACCCGATGGCACGGTTGAAATTCTCTCCACCCACGATCAAATTTTAGGCGGACCAGACGGGCAAATCTATCTCGGTTGTCGCTTTCCCGCCGACGAAGCTTATCGGGTGCAGTTACAAGATTTGGGTTTAAAAATTGGTTGGACTTTAGCAAAAAAAGGCGCTTTAGAACGGTTTGGGATCGATTTCATGGCTGTACAACAACCCGATGGCAATTGGGATCTACAAGCCATAGAAATTAACCTTCGTAAAGGTGGCACGACCCATCCTTTCATGACCTTAAAATTGTTAACTAACGGTCGTTACGACCTCTCAACGGGATTATTTTACAGCCAACAAGGTAGGGCAAAATATTACGTTGCTACCGATAATTTACACAAAAAACGCTATCGCGGTCTGTTACCAAATGACCTGATGGATATTATTGCTTCCCACCGCTTGCACTTTGATACGGGAACGGAAACGGGGACGGTTTTTCATTTGATGGGTTGTCTATCGGAATTTGGCAAATTGGGCTTAACGAGTATTGGCGACTCACCCCAACAAGCAGAAGATATCTATCAAAAAGTCGTCAAAGTATTAGACGGAGAAACAAAAGCCAATCTTAACGGTTCCTCTACTACTGCCCATCATTTTATTCCCTTTGGTTGGAGAGTGGAAGGGGGCTGATGAGTGATGCGTGATGCGTGATGCGTGATGCGTGATGCGTGGTGAGAGTAAAAAACCTCTCCCCCTTCCCCTCTCCTTAGTAAGGAGAGGGGTGTTCGGCAGGACGGGGTGAGGTGGGATGAGTTTTTGCATCTATAAGTAGAAATACTATATTTGTATAAATATTAAAAAATTATTAAGAATATAGATAAGTGCCGAAAATGTGCTGCTATGCTTATTCGCTAATTATTTGGCATTGTACAAGCTCAGTTCTTACTACAGGAAAGCATTTCTGTCAATTTGAATACAAAAACTTGGAAAAATTGTCACCTAACAGAGAGAAACTAATGCGCGATCGCGTTTTATCGGTCAATTGCACTAGAAAATTACATATCTGTCGATTGCATATTTAGCGATCGCCCGCAGCTATTTATCTATATTCGCCAAGGCTTTGAAAGCTCTGCGGAGGTAGTAAATGCAGATCTACCTAAGCGCGATAACTTCGTTAAGCTTCGCTAACGCAACTTTGACGACAGTTAACTACAGTGTGTCTCGGTACAATTCTTAATGTTTTTGTCCTTAACGTAAATTGTGAGGAGTTTTTATGTCTAGACGTATGTGCTGGTTATCTCAATCCTCAGAGGGAGAAAAAATCTTACATTTGCAACTCTCGCCTAACGAACCTTGGCAGCCCTACACGACTTTTCGCCAATTTGCCGTACCAGATTATCCTATTCCTGGTGGTTCTAAAGGTTGGGCAACCTATCAAAAGCTGTTAAAAGCAGGCTGGACTCTGGTGCATAGCTCTCGCGCCCAAGAGTTTACGCTCAGAGATACCAGCACCGCCAACAACTCATGAAAGGAGTCTGCGATCGGAGTTAGGAGTCATTCTATCTTCTGTCTCCTGTCTCCTGTCTCCTGTCTCCTGTCTCCTTCTCCAAGCTACACGTTAAACCGGAATAGCATCACGTCTCCTTCCTTCACGACGTAATCTTTTCCTTCGCTACGGACTAAACCTTTTTCCTTGGCTCCATTCATCGAGCCATGCGCTACTAGGTCATCGTAAGCCACAGTTTCGGCGCGAATAAAACCGCGTTCAAAGTCAGAATGAATGACTCCAGCGGCTTGCGGTGCTACCATTCCTGCGGTAATCGTCCAAGCACGAGTTTCTTTTGGACCCGTGGTGAAGTAGGTACGCAAACCAAGTAATTCGTAAGTAGCGCGAATTAAAGCTTTTAACCCGCCTTCTTCTACGCCCAAAGAGGCAAGAAATTCCACTCGTTCTTCTTCTGGGATCTCGACTAATTCCGATTCCACTTGTGCCGAAACTATCACTACCTGCGCTTTATCTGAGGCAGCAAATTCTCGCACTTGTTCTACCCATTGGTTCCCAGTTGCTAAGTCGTCTTCTGAAACATTAGCAGCATAAATAACTGGCTTGGCTGTGAGCAATCCCAACCCTTTGATCAGAACTGCTTCTTCTTCAGTTAAGCTGACTTGACGCGCTGGTTTACCTGCATTTAAAGCAGCAGTTAACTTATCTAACACAGTTAATTCTAACTGAGCCTCTTTACTAGTCCGAGCTTGCTTGCGGGCGCGATCGCTCCGGCGTTCGATTTGGGCTAAATCTGCTAAACCCAATTCTAAATTAATCACTTCAATATCGCGCACCGGATCGACAGAACCAGCAACGTGAATGATATCATCGTTTTCAAAACAACGCACGACATGCACGATTGCATCAACTTCGCGAATGTGGGAAAGAAATTGATTGCCCAGTCCTTCCCCCTGACTTGCACCTTTTACCAAACCCGCAATATCGACAAACTCAACCCGTGTTGGCACGACTTGCACGGAGTTAGAAATTTCGGCAAGTGCCTTTAATCGCTCATCGGGGACGGCAACCACACCGACATTCGGTTCGATCGTACAAAAAGGAAAATTAGCAGCCTCAGCTTTGGCATTGGCAACTAAAGCATTAAATAACGTAGATTTGCCGACATTAGGCAGTCCGACAATTCCGGATCTGAGCATAACTGTGTCGCGATCGATTCCTTAGTTAGGATAACTTAGAAAAGCAGTGACCAGTGACCAGTTAATCCTGGCTTCCGACTTCCGACTTCCGACTTCTTCTCTTACCACTACTCACTACTACGCAGCTAATGTCGTGGAGGAAACCTCCACGCCCGCTGCTTCACTACTCACTACTCACTTTCTCTCAAAACAATCCGCGATAACGGATAAAAACTAAAATAACTGCCCAAGAACCCAATGCAACTTTGACTGCTACTAGGATATTAAGCAAGGGAATGACCCCCCCACTCACAAGTGCGCCCATCTCTCCGTGCGGTAATTCAAATCCAGACAGAGTTATTGCTGCCAAGACAACAAAAATCAGTACTGAAACCTTCTCCCATGTAGCAGCGTGCCACCGCTTGTAAATTGCCTGCATCCGCTCTGGCGATGAGGTAATCGCCACTAGACCGATTGCCGTTCCACCCGCTACCCCAGCCGCAAAACCACCGCCTGGACTCAGATGCCCTCGGATTGCTAGTTCGATTCCCACCAAAGCAGCAATCGTGGCTCCTAGACGCGCTAGTACAATTGATGGCTTATCTGTGAACTGATAGACCTTGGCAGGCAGCTTTTCATTCGCTAGCAGAAAATGAGCGCCCATAATCGCGATCGTAAATACGACTACCTCGAAGATGGTGTCATACAGCCGATTCCTGAAAATGATCCCTGACACTGCATTAGGCACTCCGCTATCCCGTACAACCGATTCGACAATCGCGAGCGATGAGTCTGGTATCAGATTGGGCATGACGAGGATTTTGACAAACAGGGCGATTCCTGCGGCAATGTAGACCCATTTCATCAGTGCTGCTCTCCTGCGTCTGGTGTACTGACGTAAATTAGTTTGGTTGCGGGTGACGAAAGTTCGGTTTGCATGATGTCATAGATGCGTCGAATTCTGGTAACGGTGCGATAAGGTTGCTTTTCAATATCAGGCATGGCGCGATCGCCCTCTTGGAGTGGCGCACAAGTTGCATGTACCTCCTTTTCCATCAGCGCCCGATGTAAGTCCTGCGTATCCTTGTAGGCGATCAATTCAAGCCGCATGTGATGTTTACTCAACATTTTGCGTAAATCGTCCAGCAGTTGCCCAAAATGGCGATCGACTTTATCATCTAGGAGAGAATTATCATCTGCCGCGATCGACTCATCTTTGACTACGCCCAGACGCATCACCATTGACGATCGCACCGCTACCGCATAGAGCGTAATCGCCAGCATTGTACCTACCAATGCTTCGGTCAAAGCCACATCTGCCGCTCCCAACACCCCATAGACCATCGCCGCTACAGCTCCCAGGATGCCGCGAATTACCAAAGCATTGTATGGATTAGCTTGAAATACTACCATTGAGGCAGACAACGGCAGTAGAGCAACTATGGCATAGATATAAATATCATTCATGGTGACTCCCACCACTAGAACAGTACGCCAACACGTACCCCAGCACTGTATTCCAGATCGCCAGGGAGATAATGGCGAGGATTAGTAAGGGCCATTCACTGGGAATCTTCAAAAGTAGCCCGATGACGATACTCATCGATCCGAGCGTATCCGACACCGAAAGACCGTGCAGCTTAAATAAGATCGATCGCTTACCGAGTAGGGGAGAGGTTCCCCAAAACCAGAAGAAGAGTCCTAAGCCAATGCAGGCATAACTCAATACGTCGATCGCCATATTACTCATTTGATAAATCGCCTGATAAATCACCTGATAAATCGCTCATTCGTTTAATCACATTTGCCAGCAGCATTAATGCCGCATTCCCCACGCTTAAAATAATTACCCCGACAACACCAATCGACCAATCATCGCGCAAGACGGATACGACCAGAATCATCACCGATGTTTTAGTCGCAATGCTGGAAAATGCCAACATCGTCTGCCAAATATCGTTATCTTTACAAGCCACGTAAATTGGGATCAGCAGCGCCAGAATCATAGCAATTATGACCAGGTTCATGTTTTCCTCCGGCGCACCCGATGCACTTCGTACCAGCCATCTTCGCGGTATTTCAAAACAATCGTTTTTGGCGTAAAGGTAATTAGAAAAATATCTAGAAAGATCAAACCTGATGTCCGTCGAGGTGGGACTCGTTCTAGGGTGACTTCTTCCTGAGTATGGGGACGGAAAATGATTTCAAATGCCTCAACATATGCCTGCGGAATCGCTATGAGGATCTTACCTAGCGCCCGCAGCCAATCCTTTAATCGCGCTCGCGATTTGGGGCTTCCAGGCAATAGGAGAGCAACGCTCACGCCAATAATAATATTTGCCACACTAAAGTTGGCAGTGAGCAGAAACCAGATCGCCAGTCGCAATATCAAATTCAAATACCCGATCGTGTCCATACCATCCAGAAAAGTAGAATTAACATCAGGCTCATCACACCGATTAGATGCTCGAATTCCTCTAAGACGCGCGGCAGTTTGAGTGCTGCCCGTCGAAAGATCGCAAAATAAGCCAACCAGCCAGCACCAACGATCGCCAGTGGTTTGACGATATTCTCCAGAGTATACGCCTCGTAATACACGACATTTGCCACCATCAACCCACCAATCAAAAGTACGATCGCCGACCAGAAACCACGTCGGATATTCTCTCTGCTCTCTTGTTTTTCATGCGGCAGAAAGATAAATTTGGCAAATGCGATCGCTGTTCCTACAGCTGCAACATTCATGGCGATCGTTTGCCAGGGCAGCAAATTTTTTGTCGTCAACACCTTTGCCCCAAAGCCAGATAACATGGGAAAGCCCGAAATTGAGAAGCTAGCCATCACTAAGGCAATCCAAATTGAAGTGGCGATTGGCTGATGTTGCAGTTCCTTGAAGTTGCGGCTGGGTAAAACACCTGCGATCAGAAACAGCGCCGATTTCACTAGCCCATGCGTCAGCGCATAAAAGCCGCCTACTCCAGGCGCAGCTAGAATAAAGCCTAATTGCGAAACTGTACTAAAGGCAAGCAGCCGCTTGGTATCTTTTTCAAAGACTGCGTATGATACTCCTAGCAGTGCCGTTCCCACGCCAAAAATTCTGACGATCGGATCGACCTCTTCCAAAAGTAAGGCGCAGCGTACTAGCGGATAGATCCCAGCTTTGACCACAACTCCCGATAGCATTGCCGATACTGGGGTTTCCGATTCGGAGTGAGTCAATGGCAACCACAATCCCGATACAAAAATCCCTCCTTTTGTCAAGAGTCCCAAGAAGATGAGGGCAAGTGCCTCGGTCGGTGCGCCGCGCAAACCTGCAAAACTAAACGAATGATGTACCTGATAGACCAGCACTGCGCCAACTAAATAAAACAGCATTGCCGTATTGCTGACAAACAGATAGCGCAAGCCAACCCAAATCGAGCGATCGCTTCGAGGATAAGCAATTAAGAGAAACGCCGCAATACCGATGACCTCTAACGCCACGTATAGACTAATAAAATCCGCACAGATAAACGCGGCATTGACGCTACCATGCAAAATGATGGTCTGTGCGTAAAAAAAAGCTGATTTACCGCTGTGCCAACAGTAGAGTATGACTGCTGCCGTTACCAGCGCATTAGTCAAGATAAAGTAGCCGCTTAATTGGTCGGCTATTAAGGTGACACCGAAACTATCGAGTAACTCTAGTGTCAGTGGAGATGCCGCAAATAGCAGCGACGCATATGCACCCGAAACTAGAGCCACGCCCAAGGCGAGATACCGATCGAGTTTGGGGAACAGATAAGCGACAAATCCGACAAAAAACGGTAGAGCGATCCAGGCGATCGTAATGGTACTCATGGGGTATTGTTTTTCTCGATCTCGTTGCTTTCTAATGTCGGATTATCTCGCGCCAGTTTCATGACACCGACCAGCATTAAAGCCTGAATCGAAAAGCCGATCACGATCGCCGTCAATATCACCGCTTGAGGAACAGGATCGGCATAAGTAACATTTTCGGCATCTGAAATAATCGGTGCGAATAAGCCATTTCTCGATGCAATCAGCACGTAATAGGCAATAACCCCCGTACTCATGACATCCATCGAGACGATCTTCATCACGAGGTTCTTTTTAAAAATAATACCGAAAAATCCGCACAATATTGTTGCTAATACACATGCTTCTAACACGAAATTTGCCTGTTGAGTAAGGATCGGTCGTAAATTTTTACTACAATAGAAATTTCAGCACGATACTAGCTCATCACACCACTTTTGACAGCTAGTTGCTGCTTCTAATATGGCAATTTACATTAAGCAAAGCTATCCCACAAGGAATTGCCTCAACACACACTTCACACTTTTTTGCTATTGAAAAGCCCGCTCGTTTGAATTTAGAACGAATTTTCATTTATTGCAATACTTAAATATTAATATTAATTTGTTTCTTTTGTAAACTATGTATGTAAACTATGTAAGTTGTTGAAATTGCGGCGATCGCGCTCAAATGCAGGCAACGCCAAGCTTGCTAGGATTTATACTTTTTTTCTATATATTACCTGCGATCTTCTCTATGCCTTCTGTTCATCTGATGAATTAGCCAGTAGCTAATTGCAAGAGCAAAGCTAGCAGCTGCCAAGCCAAATAGATCTACTCCTGAAGCTTTACTAAAATCAAAAATAATCAGTTTGCGGGCTACAGCAATCAGAGCAGTGACAATTACTAATTCAACTTGAACGACGTGCTTTCTTAAATAAGCAGTAATATTTTCTAATAATTCTAAAGCAATTAAAATATTCAGAAACATTCCGAAGATTTCAATTAGCGTCTTATTAAAAAATCCAACTGGTTCTCTAAATAAATCTTGATATAAAAAGATAATCAGGTCGAATAAAGATACCAAAATAACGCCTACTAAAGCAAGCGATAAAACTTTTGAAACTAGGTTTTCAATGAGATGAATGTTTTTAAGGAAGCTTTCGTCTGCAAATAAATCTTTAATTGAATTTACTAGTTTTTTCCAAGGTCTTATCATGCTTTTGAACTCAAATTAGATTGAAAGCGATCGCATTGCTGTTTAGTAATACTAACTAATATCTTATTATTCCGGTGCATCAGTATAGCGATCGGTGTAGAGACGTTACATGTAACGTCTCTACAAAGCGATCTTATTGTTGTAGTGCCGGATCGCTGAAATCGCTCAAACCAGGGCGCGCAGTTCCAACATTAGCAGCAACTTTATCCGTACTCGGCACTAATGCTACAGCCTGCCGCAAGGCTTCTACTCGGTCTTCCATTAGATTTTGCGGGGGTAAAAGATCGAAGATACCCAACTTTTCTAACCGCCGCTGCACAGAACCAGTTGCACCAACAATAAAAACGTGACGACCCTGTTCGACTGCATCTTTAATCGCATTTTCAATTGCTAAAGAAGCAGTGACACCCAACATTGGCACATCGCTTAAGTCTAGAACTAGAACATCGTGGTCTGCCATTGCCGTATGTTCGCGGGCGATCGCTTTGGATACGCCAAAAATCATTGGTCCGCTAAGGTAGAATAACAGTACGCGATTATTGGCGCGATCGAGTAACTGTTTTTCTTCCTGATTCAACACGATCTCATCATCGGCATCGCTAATTGTTTTGACATCCTGCGATTGCAGATTAGATAAACGCTCGATAGTCAAGATGTTGGCAATAAATACTCCAACTCCAACCGCAACAATTAGATCGACAAATACCGTCAGCAACAACACCCCATACATAATCAGCGTTCCCTTGAGGGAAACTTTGTGGGCGCGTTTTAAGAAACTCCAATCTAAAATGTCAATCCCAACTTTCAGGGCAATTCCAGCTAATACAGCCATCGGAATTGTCTGAGTCAAACTTGCAGCCCCTAAAACTACGACTAACAAAATTAAGGCGCGGGTTATTCCAGATACAGCTGAGGTTGCACCCGTTTGGATATTGACCACTGTACCCATTGTCGCACCCGCGCCAGGTAAGCCGCCGCACAGTCCAGAAACTAAGTTACCAATACCTTGACCGATTAATTCTTTGTCAGAGTCGTGTTGAGTGCGTGTAATGCTGTCAGCAATTACGGCAGTTAGCAAAGTATCAATACAGCCCAGCATCCCCAGCACCACACCATCGAGAACCATGGTGGTGACTTGTCCTGGAGTAAACACAGGCATCTGCAATTGTGGCAGTCCCATCGGAATCTCGCCAATCCGCCGGATATCTGCGCCTGGAAAGAGAACCAGAGAAAGTACAGTACCAACTACCAGTGCTACGAGTTGAGGCGGGACGAAACGCTTGAATTTAGATGGCATTAAGAAAATAATTGCCAGTGTCAGCGCCCCTAACCCAGCTTCGATTGGATCGATATTTACTAGCAGTTGAGGTATGCTCTGTACTGTACCTATAACCCCACCTTTAGGTGCTGCCTGTCCGAGGAACGGTGCAATCTGCAAAATAACGAGGATGACTCCAATGCCAGACATGAAGCCAGAAATCACGCTGTAAGGCATCAGCGTCACGTATTTTCCTAGCTTAAATATCCCGAAAATAATTTGAAAAATACCTGCCAGCATGACAACGGTAAACGCCATTGCCAAGCCATTCTCAGGATTGCTTGCCGTCAGACCAGCGACAATTGCCGTCATCACCACGGTCATCGGTCCAGTCGGCTCGGAAATTAGAGTTGGCGTACCGCCAAACAACGCTGCAAAAAAGCCAACGCAGACTGCACCGTATAGTCCAGCAACGGCTCCAGCACCAGAAGCAACACCGAATGCTAATGCTAGAGGCAAGGAAACGATCGCAGTAGTCAAACCACCGAATAAATCGCCCCGTAAATTTCTGAAATGAATTTTGTTCGTTATTTGCATGAGAAAGAGATTAAAGACAACAGCGAGTTAACCGACTTTGCTACATAGAGCCAAAGCTATTTACGATCGCGAAACAATTTGATGCTTGGTAGATCTTTTTTCAACAGTTTGCCGAGTTAGAATATATCTAAAGTTAGATACTAAAGTTAGATATCGGTCTGTTAACACCAATATTTAAAGTGGCATTTTTTTTGAAAAAGCTCGACGGTAAATTGACTGAGCAAAAAGTTGCTACTTTGCAACTAGAAAATACAACAGAGTATAGGTTTTTCAACCATATGACGATTGTTTCTATATTTTGTTTTGAGAGGTCAAAGCAGCTGCAAGTAACTTGAATCTAAGAGATACTGTTCCATCTGAGTGCGATCCCAGGCATAAGCTGCAATGAACTGTAGGTTAAGCGCAAATTACTTATCCTAGTTTAGAGCAGGTTCAACAGCTTCAAAATTTGAGTGTTTTGAAGCTGTTGAACCTGCTTGTGAAGACCACATTAAGAATAGATTACAGCTTTTAGAGCAAAATTAGTTATTTTAATGAAACAAAAATTGAATTAATCTTATATGGTCTCGATAGATAAGATCTTATGCGCGATCGGCTTTATTGGTTTCTATGGAGGGAATTTACCCATATAAATATAACCTATTACTGAATCTAATATCATACTGATTTTTGCTTCTTGCTCCATCGAGAGTTACGCATTTGAAATCTTAGATCTCGATCCCCCCTAGCTCCCCTTTTTAACAGTGACCAGTGACCAGTTATCAGTGACCAGTTATCAGTGACCAGCAATCGGTTCGATCTAGTTGAGTTAAAGTTCTGTGAGCCAAACAGTGACTCCTAACCGATGACCGAGATTTAGATAATTGATTCAACCGTTCAGCGATCGCTGATTTCAGGGGGTTGGGGAATCGACCGCTTAAGTTTCTAACCTACATCGTCGTGGGCGAAGCGGTTGTAGAGGAAGTCTAAAGCGTAGTTACGGAGTTGATAGTATTGTGGATCTTCCATAATCCGAGCGCGATCGCGGGGACGAGCGAAAGGAATATCTAATACCTCGCCAATCTTGGCGTGAGGTCCGTTAGTCATCATCACCAGGCGATCGGCTAGGAACAGCGCCTCGTCGATATCGTGAGTAATCATGAGTACGGTACATTTATGGTCGTTCCAGATTTTGAGTAACTCTTCCTGCAACTCCTCTTTGGTAATGGCATCCAACGCCCCGAAAGGCTCGTCTAAAATCATTACCTTAGGACGAATAGCCAAAGCACGGGCGATCGAAACCCTTTGTTTCATCCCCCCAGACAGTTGCGGTGGCTTCTTGTCTGCTGCTTCTGCTAGTCCGACCATCGCCAAATGTTCCCGCACGATCGCCCGCTTTTCTGCTTCTGGCTTGTTAGGATGAACGGCATTCACCGCCAAATAGACGTTTTCAAACGCAGTCCGCCAAGGCAACAAAGCATAGTTTTGAAACACCACCATCCGGTCTGGGCCTGGTTTGGTTACGGGGCTACCATCTACTAAGACATCTCCCGAAGTGGGATGAGCAAACCCCGATACCATATTCAACATGGTTGACTTACCGCAACCAGAGTGACCGATGACGCAAATAAATTCCCCTTCGTAGACATTGAGATTGACACCATCAAGGACGGTGAAGGGTCCATTTTTCGTCGGATAAACTTTGCAAACATCTTTAATCTGCACGAAAGGCTGACGACCGACTGTCGCCGTGGCAAGTGGCTTACCTAAACGGCTTCTGGTGACATCTGTATATGCAAAGGCGTTGTTCATTATGGTAATTGGTAGTTGGTAGTTGGAAAGTGAGTAGTGAGTAGTGGGGAATGAGTGGCTATTGGCTAGTGACTGGTGGCTAGAATTGCTTCCTTGTCTCCCACTCCCTACTCCCTATTCCCCACTCCCCAGTATTAGGCTGCTCTACGCACGGGTGCGTCGAGAATGACTTCTGCTACTGAGAAGTCGCGTTTGATTGGCAGGCTGTTGAGATAGCCGAGGGGGTCGTCGGCATTGAATATAGTCCCGTCGAAGAGTTTGAGCGGTTGGCGAGTATAACTCACGTCTAAACCAAGTTCTCTGGCGGCGGTGCTGAAGACTCCGACACGACAGATCCGTTCGATGATTTCCACCCAATTTCTGGGAAAAGGAGTGTGTCCCCATCGAGCTAGTTGAGTCACGATCCAAGTTTGTTCCGTACGACTGGGACGGTTGATCGCTGCTTCAGAGAAAAATTGGTGGTGGGCATATTCTCTCATCGGATTGCCTAGATCGCAACTACTGCTATCGGGGTCTAGCAATTGGATGTAATCTACGCTGGTGCTGACATATTCCCGTCGTGCCAAAATTTGACGAATTTCTTCGGCATTTTCTGGTAGCGAACAGTAATAGCAAGCTTCTAAGAGTGCTTTGACTAAAGCAATGTGGGTATTGGGATAGGCGGTTGCCCATTCTTCCCGTACGCCGAGAACCTTTCCAGGGTGTCCCAGCCAAATTTCTAAATCGGTAGCAGCAGTAAAGCCAATTCCTTCTTCAGCAGCGCGATAGTTCCAAGGTTCGCCAACGCAGAATCCATCAATACTACCCGCTTTCAGGTCGGCAACCATTTGGGCAGGTGGAATAGTTCTCACGTCAACATCTAAATCGGGGTCAATCCCGCCAGCAGCTAGCCAGTAACGCAAGAGAACGCTGTGCATAGAGGAAGGATGTACGACCCCCATTGTATGTCGCAGGTCGCGGGTACGCAGTAAGTGCTGTTTGAAGTCGGTAAGGTTGTAGACTCCTTGGTCGTAAAAGCTTTTTGAGAGGGTGATGGCGTTGCCGTTACGAGTCATGGTTAAGGCAGTCACCGTAGGTATGGGCTTGTCTTCATGACCGCCCAAAGTCAACCACATTGGCATCCCCGAAGGCATTTGGGCAGCATCGATGTAGCCACCAGCAATTCCGTCTACAATCCCGCGCCAGCTAGTTTCTCGTACTAAGCTAACTTCATCTAAACCGTGTTTGGCAAAGAAACCTTTTTCTTGAGCGATCGCTAATGGGGCGCAAGCGGTTAAGGGAACGAAGCCAATTTCCAAATTGACTTTTTCCAGACCGTGACGGGCAACTGCGGTCTTTTTCCGCGCCCGAATTTGCTTCACCCGTTTTTGCTGGTTCAAAAAGTAGATCATTTCGCTTCGCAGGCTGTAGTAGCTGGGATGTTCTACCACTTGCATCCGCTTGCGGGGTCTAGGAATATCTACTTCCAAAATGCCGCCAATTTTCGATTCGGGTCCGTTGGTCAGCATGACGATGCGATCGCTCAGCAATACGGCTTCGTCTACGTCGTGCGTCACCATGACGGCGGTGACTTGATTTTCTTCGCAGATTTGCATTAGCTGTTCTTGCAAGTTACCCCGCGTTAGGGCATCCAAAGCCCCGAAGGGTTCGTCGAGTAACAGCAATTTGGGACGAATTGCTAAGGCACGGGCGATCGCTACCCGTTGTTTTTGTCCCCCCGATAGCATTGTTGGTGGTTTATCGGCATGGGGACGCAACCCTACCATATCAATGTGTTTTTCCACCGCAGCGCGACGTTCTGCCGCAGGTGCGCCCTTCATCACGGCATCCACAGCCAGGGCGATGTTTTCTCGTACAGTCCGCCAGGGCAACAGGGAATAGTTCTGAAACACCACCATTCGGTCTGGTCCTGGCTTGGTGATTCTTTGTCCTTCCAGCGTTACAATTCCCTCACTGGGCAGGTCTAGTCCTGCAATCATGTTGAGTAGGGTGGATTTACCGCAGCCAGAGTGACCGATTAAAGAAACAAATTCTCCCTTTTTAATCTGGAGGTCAATTCCTTTAAGGGCAATATATTGACCTCCACCCACGAGGTTGAAAACCTTATCTATTTGATCGACAGCAACGAATACAGACATGGCAAAAAAGTGAGTAGTGAGTAGTGAGTAGTGAGGAGTGGGGAGTGGGGAGTGGTGTACGTCGTTCAAATTCCCTAGCCTCTAGCCCCTAGCTCCTAGCCCCTATTTCTGTTCTGCTGGCAGAATCAGGGTTTGTATCCAAGCCATTAATTTGTCAAGTAACAGACCAACTACACCGATATAAATCAAGGCGAGAATGACTTCGCTGACGTTGTTGTTTTGATAAGCTTCCCAGATGAAGAAACCAATGCCGACGATACCAGACATAACGATTTCAGCGGCGATAATTGCCAACCAAGCTAGACCGATTGCAATCCGCAGCCCTGTGAAAATGTAGGGTAGTGCTGCTGGAATTAGGATGTTGAAAAAGTATTCTTTTTTGGTTAATTGCAGTACTTTAGCGACGTTGTTGTAATCGCTGGGAATTTCTTTAACTCCTACTGCTGTGTTAATCAGAATGGGCCAAATTGCCGTAATGAAGATCACGAATAAGGCAGCAGGTTCGTTTTGTCTTAAGGCGGCTAGAGAAATGGGAACCCAAGCTAGAGGTGGTACTGTTCTGAGTAATTGGAAAAGTGGATCGAGTGCTTTGGACATCAGTTTAGATGTTCCAATTAAGATGCCCAAACCAATTCCGACAATTGCCGCTAGGGTGTAACTAATTGCTACCCGTTGCAAGCTAGCCCAGATCTGCCAAAATAAACCTTTATCCGTGCCACCTCGGTCGTAGAATGGCCAGAAAATTAATACCCAAGTGTCTTGAATTACCTTCACTGGTCCAGGTAGAGTAGCTCCTGGTGTCAGAGAAAAGAGTTGCCAAATTGCTAAAAAGATGGCGATCGCAATAATCGGAGGTGCAAAGTCAGGAAGTCTTTTTTGCAAACTTGCTAGAAAGCTGTTGTTTGTGCTAGCCCGTCTTCTAGGAGAAAATGTAGTCATCGATCGTCTGTTCCTCGAATTTACATGGATAGTTGAGAATTGTTATTTGTTAATGGTTAATGGTTAATAGTTGATAGCGATTAACTATTAACTATTAACTTTAAACTTTGACTTTTTTGATCTTCAAACTCTTTAAGTAGGCGGTGGGATTTTCTGGGTCGAATTTGACTCCATCGAAGAATGTCTCTACCCCACGGGATGTACTGGTAGGAATATCGGCAGCAGCTACGCCTAATTCTTTGGCTGCTTCTCTCCACAAATCTTCGCGGTTGACTTTATCGATTAGTGCTTTGGCATTTGTCAGGGTGTCTGGAGGTAAAAAGCCCCAGCGCACGCTTTCTGTTAAAAACCAGAGGTCGTGACTCTTGTAGGGATAGGAAACGCTACCTCTTTCATCTTTCCAATAGAGTACGGCTTTGTTGCGATCGTCGATTGTCCGACCTTCGCCCATGTCGTATTTACCTGCAAACGGTCCGGCAAGAATCTCGGCTGGCAAGTTGAAGTAGTTCCGTCCGCCAAGAATTTTGGCTGCTTCTTCGCGGTTGTCGAAATTATCTAACCACTGTTGCGCCTCCATAATGCCTTTGAGTAGTGCCTTGGTTGCTTTGGGATGCTTGTCTACCCAATCTGCCCGCAGTGCTAAGTATTCTTCTGGGTGATACGCCCACATATCTGCGGTTAGCATTGCCAAAAATCCAATTTTGTCTTTGACAATGCGATAGGGCCAAGGATCGCCAGTACTGAAAGCATCCATCGTGCCCGTCTTCATGTTGGCGACGGTCTGGGCGGCTGGTACGGGAATCAATTTGACATCGCTATCGGGATTGACACCACCAGCGGCTAACCAGTAGCGAATCCAAAAATCTTGGTTGACTTGAGCAAATGTATAAGCAGCGGTGAAGGGAGTATTGGCTGATTTAAGTTGACCGAATAAATTCTTGCCACCTTTGGCTAGTTCTAGTTCTATTCCTTTTCCTTGGTGTTTGCCAGCGATCGCAATTCCATTTCCTTGCGTATTTAATTGCGCTAACACATACATCGGAATTCTTGCGTTTCCTTTGGTGATTCGCCCTTCCGTAATTAGATGCGGCATCGGCATTTGATATTGTCCGCCATCAACCCCACCACCAGCCGCACCGATTTCGGTGTTGTCTCGCATCGAACCCCAAGAGGCTTGTTTGGAAACATCTACATCGGTCATGCCGTACTTCGCAAAAAAGCCTTTTTCTTTAGCAATAATTATGGGTGCGGCTTCCACAATGGGGATATATCCCAGCTTGACTCTTGTTGTTTCTGGTGCTTGTTCGGGACTGATATTAACTGCGGCAACTTGTTGAACTTGGTTGCCAGTCACTGAGTCTGGCGGATTTCCCAAACAGCCTTTCAGCAGCACCGAACCAACCGCAGAAGCACCTACAGTTACAATAAATTTCCGGCGAGAAAAATCCGTCATAAACTCTTCCTCAAGCAAATTCAATGGTTTGTATCAAGGCAATTCTATGCAGGAAACAGTTAAGTTTCTTGCATCTGAAATGCATAGGTCAATCTATAAATACTTGTTTGGCTCAGCGAGATTGAGCGATCGCAGCCGTGAAGTTGCAAAGTTGAGAATTTACAACTGAGCTACGTGCAACTCGAGTTTTAAAAAACAACGAAAACCAGAATTAATGTTGTTTTAATAAGCTTACAGCTTTTAGTGCAAAATTTGTTAACTTTGAACAAGCGACAGTTAAATAAATCTGATATCGATTTGATAAGCAAAAGTTTATGTTTTTTAGATAGCCCATGAAGCTATCTATAGTTAGCATCGATTAGTTCTGAAGCATGGGCGCGATCGCCGCTTTATTGCTGTTATTAGTGGAAGTTCCTTATTGTAACTATCGCTCGATCCCAATGGATTTTTGCTTGTCTAGCATCAATCTTTAGCTTAATAAGTATAATTGCTGATATTAGAATTTTTAAATTTACGTTCAATGCTGAATCCAACATTAATTAATCAATTAAGTTAAGTTTTACAACTATGTATCCTGCGATTCAGCAAATATTTTCCTCATGAAATGAGGTTTTATTCCCCATCGATAAACCTCCGGCGGGGAACGGCAACGCTGAGCGATCGCCAATTACCAATTACCAACTACCAATTACCATCAAAGAATCTCAATCGTACCCTGCTGACCGTCGAGCCGCACCTGTTGACCGTCGCGTAATAGATGGGTAGCGTCGCGGACATCCATCACAGCTGGAATACCATACTCTCGTGCGACGATCGCACCATGAGATAATCTTCCTCCTACCTCAGCAATCAAACCTCCAGCCCTAGCGATCGCGGCTACCCAACCAGAATCGGTGTAAGGTACGACTAAAATCGTTTCCTTGTCAATTTCTGGCAGCATTTGCCAATTTTGCAATACCTTGATTGTTCCCGTGACTTGTCCGTTGCTAGCGGCAATTCCTTTTAGAAGGGTGTGGGGTGTGGGGTTTGGTAGAGGGGCGCTGCTGTGCGTCCGTACAGGAGTGGGGGGAGAGTTGCCGTAAAATAGAGCAGGTATGGGATTGAGTTGGCTATCTTGAGTAAATTGCGATCGCCGCATTTCTACTAACTGTTGCAATTGAGATAGAAACTCCACATCTCCAGCGACGACTTGCCGTACTTCGTCAAACTCTAAAAAGAAAATATCTCCAGTTTGAAATAATTGCCCTGACTGCAACAACGTTTCTTCTAGCCGCACGAAACACCAGCGCAGTTCTGCCAATAAACGGCTGTAAACCTGCGTCACTCGTCCTTTAAGATCTATCCGTTGCTGTACTCTGAACGGGACATGTCGCTTCTCGACATGATTTTTGCTAAAACTGCGATCGCTTCCCTGTAAACTCAACATCTGCAAGAATAATTCCCGTACAACCTGCGGTTCCTCCTGCCAAGTGGGAACTGCGATATCTGTCCCTACCTGACTCAAATAACCGTAGCGATGAAGTAGCTGCTCGAACTGCTGCAAAATTTCTCTCCCTGGCGCAGTTGCTTCTAATTGCTCGAAGGCTCGTTCTGAAGATAGCTGCGGTACTATTTCCCTAGCTCGTTCTGCCAAAGCTGTAATTTCCCTTAATGCTGCTACCTCTGGCGTTTGGCTGTTATCTATCTTGTCGTCCTGTACGCGAAATACTGCTTGTCGTAGGGAAGCACTCAAGGGAGCCAAAATACTATAGTAAGTGGCGCGTTTGAGCAATGCTAAAATCGCGTCTACCCGTTGTAGCAATGCCCTAGTTGAGAGTTCTTGTAGCGATCGCTGTTCTAATTGAACAAAACCAGGACGAAAATACTGCCGCTCGTCGCGTTGAAAATCTCGGACTAAACTCAATTCTCGACCCAACAACCGCAGCAACCCAGGTACATTTTTTAAAGTGGAACTCAAAGGCGGTTTACTAAACTTTGCCCCCCTAGTCAAAAATTCCAGGCTTTCCGCAGGCAAACCCATCAGCCGAAAAATTTGTCCTAACAACGTAGCATTGAAATAAGCATGGGAGTGGTGCAGCGTTGCTGTTTCGTTAAAATTCAACCCTTGGGAACGGTTGCCCAAGACAATTGTAAAAATTTCTCCCCACACGCCACAAGTTAACGGGCGATTGATCGACCAAGTTAAGGGACGAATTGCCCCAGGAATCACTTCAGCCGCAATTTTGCGCGTCCAAATCGGTAGCAGCGTTGTAATTGGACGGGATTGCAACAACCACAACTGGCGACCGTCGTAACTCCACTCTACATCCTGGGGAATGCCATGATATTGATTTTCTAGTTTTCGAGCCAGGAGAGCAACTTGTTTAATTAATTCTGGCGGTACGTCTCCTGCACTCTCCATTTGTAGAGACGTTACATGTAGCGTCTCTACAGTCTCTATATCTGCGATCGCAACTTGATACTGTTCTGGAGTAACTCGCCCTGAAACAACCTGCTGCGCTTCACCTGGTAAAGCTTCTATCGTCACAGCATCTCCTTGTTGAGTTATCGGGTCGCGACTAAAAGCTACACCAGAAAAAACTCCTTGGACTTGTTTTTGAATCAACACAGCCATTGCTGCGTCTGTTTGTCCTCTATTACGGCGATATTCTACTGCATGAGGCAGATCGTAGGAAGCTTGAATCCGAGCGATCGCCTGCCTCAACATCGCACGGCTGGTGACTTGTAGCACGGTTTCGTACTGTCCCGCCGCTGCCGCTTGTGCTGAATCTTCCCCAATTGCCGAAGAACGAACTACCAGTGGTTCTGTAGTTGAAGGCTGTAAAGCTTGAATTAACGGTTCCGGATCGTCCCCTGGTACTAATACCCATCCCATCGGCACGGGATAGCCCCAGCTTTTGAGTTGAGACAATGTAGCTGCTTTGTCACCGACTTTCTGGGATTCTAGTCGGTCGTCGAGAGAAATAATTGCCTTGTCGCCGCGAAAGAAGCGAAACATTTTTTGAGATCCTGCTTGTCCTGCTGTTGGAGATAAATCTAGATCGTCAGGAATCTTTTTGTAAATCCAGCCAATTAATGTAGCTAAGGCGATCGCGGCAATAATTCTGCCAGAATCATTTAAATGCAACAGTGCTGTAATTGTGGGAAAGAGAAACAACACGCCAAATCTTCCTAGTTCTTTTTCCCGCAAAAGAGTAAAACTAATACCCCCAATTAAAAATACCAACAGTGCGACGCGCCAATCGTGGACGACGTAACCCCAAACAACATTTGTAGTTCCCGCCCCTTTGCCAATCCAGTAGCGTCCCATGACCAAAGCAATCAGGGCGATGAGTTCCCATGCTGGTTCAGTCGGGAAAAATGCCCGTGCTAGCAAGACTGCGGCAATACCTTTCAACGCCTCCGACAGCACCGCTAAAATGCCCGCCAACTTCCCACCATGATAAAAAGCGGCTGAGACACTGATATTTCCAGTTCCCAGCCGCCCCAGTCGTCGTCCAGTAAGGGTACGAGTTATCCCAGCAATTAACGGCAGCCCGCCCAATAAAGGGCAGAAAATGAAAATCGCCAGCACACCCCAAACTTGCTGCATATTAGTCATTGGTCAAGAGGAAGTGAGTAGTGAGTAGTGAGTCGATTCGTAGTGAAGAGTTGTTGGTTGTTGCTCCCTCAGCCCCCTCAGCTCCCTCAGCTCTTTCTTACCCTAACCCCTAGCCCCTAGTTAAACAGCATAAGCTACGCGCAGCGCCCAAAAGATCAGGGCGGCGATCGCTCCTAATAATAGTACGGTAGAGATAATGACTACCTTGGGACTATCTGCCCCGTCAAATTTCATAATTCCGCGATTCAAGTCGGACATACTTGATGTAAATCCTCCCGTGTTAAGAATGCTAAAATCTCCGCCTTCAATCTTAGTCCTTCTTTTTCAATTTGGCTTGGCGATCGAGCATGAGAGTTAGTTTCTCTTTTCAGTTGTCCTTACTTACGTTTGTTTGTCTCTCTGTCGCTAGGAAGTCTCTCACCAAAGAGAGTCAAGTAAAGCATACGGTAAATATCAGTGTTGCTAATGCCTGTTGTCGGCAAAAGTTTTTCTGCATTCAGTCCCGCAGCACGGGCGACGACACCACTTCCCACATCATCGCTAGTTGCCCATGTAATAGCAAAGGGGAAGGAGTTACCATTTAGATCGGGAGCAGATATAAAGGGTTTAGTTCCGGTTCCATCTACACCATCAATTGCAGAACCACTGGTTTCATCATTGGCTGGTAGTGGTTCTTCAGCCGATTCAACATCCACAAGCTCCATACCACCTGCGTTACTATCGCTGGCAGTCACCATAAAGGTTCTAGGGTTTTTCTGAATAAAATTGAGGATAGTCCCTGCTGCATCGTCAGCACGTTTGAAGGCTTCAAGGCAACCAGAGGCGTTGAGGTTATTACAAAAGTTATCAGTCCCTTCTTCCTCAATCACCACTAAAAAACCTTGCTTGTTGCGAGAGACACGGTTGAGCGCAAATTCAGTCATCTCGGCTATAGTTGGGGCGCTGGAGATGTAATTAGGCAAACCTTGCGATCGCAACTTTTCTTCTGGCTGGTCGTAAAAAGTGTCTTCCACGTTGAAGACTCCAAAAACTTTCTTGACATTTCTGGGAAGCTTCAGCAGCTCGTCACGAGTGTAGACGATTCTATAACCTGCTGCGGTTAACTCCTCAATCAGGTTACGTCCATCGGTGCGAGCGCCCATACCGAAGCGCCCTTTAATACCTTTAGGCAAGAGCCACTCTTCCCCCGCACCCAGCATAATATCTACACCAGATTCAACTACCTCCAAGGCGATTTCTTCGTAATCTTGTCGCCTTGGTGCTTCTGCCACAAAAGCAGCCGTACCTGGTTCAATTAGAGAGCCAGATTGGACGAGTGCCGTACCCAGACCAGCCTTTACAGCTTCTTCCATAATGGTGTTTCTCGTGCCGTTGGCTGAGATATACTCGTTGCCTTCAGGATCTAGTCCAAACGAGGCTGAGTAGGCGCGAGTACCAGTTGCATGAGTGACAGCACCAGCGTTGGAGGTTCCCGTTAACTGGTCTGATTGATGACCGCGATAGGGCGCAATATAAGGTAGGCGATCCCAATTGAGTTCCCCATCGGGACCATAGTTAAGAATACGAGTTACATCCCAATGACTGGATGAAGTGCCATCGGGGTGAAAAAAGATCGCGCCATTGCCAGTTGGTCTCGGAGCAGCTTGTGCAGATGCTGGTTTAGCCCACGCTAGGGAGACAATCTGTGGAGCTACTATTGTGCCGATTAGCACCGTACCTAATAATTTCAACTTGCTAAAATTTGCCACAATTCTCTACCTCTCTTGCACAGAGGGATCAAATTTCAGTCAAATCTTATCAAGGTAGAGTTCGGCACTGATGTTTGGCAGAAAACATCGAAGCTTGTCATATCTGCCTGATTGTGGACAAAGTTAAATTCATTTCACCTACTGGTATAAGATATGGCGATCGCAATAATTCCCAATACACTAGGGGCGCACAGCCGTGCGCCCCTACCTGCGATCTCGATCTCTCGGCTAAATCAAACAGCAACAATCGGATACTCGTATTCCCGTTCTGGCAGCTTCCAAGCGTGACCGTCCACAGCCATTTGCTCGATTAAACTTGCCAACCGCAAAGCTTTCAGGGCTTGCTCTCCGCCTACAGAGGGTTGACCGCCACCGCGCACGCAGCTAACGAAATGCTCCAATTCCGCGCAAAGTTTATCGGCATTACTCGTATAAACTTTTTCAATCAGACCATCTTGGCGGTAAAGTACCTGACCGTGTTCTGTCATGCAGTTAGCTGTAGTTTGTCGGTGGATCAGAATTTCATTATTGAGAAAATCTGCCTCTGTCAAGGAATTCTTGCAATGAGCGGCGATGCGGCGAATTTTGCGGTGAGTGACTTTACTCGCTGTCAGCGTTGCTACAATCCCATTCGCAAAACCTAGGGTTGCCGTTACGTAATCTAAATATGTCGAACCAGAGCCACAGCTACCGCTAGCTGTTAACTTCACCACTGGCGCGTCAGCTAATTCTAATAATAGGTCAATGTCATGGATCATCAAATCCAATACAACCGAGACATCATTAGCCCTTTGAGCGGCGGGACTCATGCGACGAGCCTCAATTGCCATCAATTGCTCTGTTTTTAAAACTTTGCTTAGCTCTTGAAATGCTGGGCTAAAACGCTCGATGTGACCGACTTGAAGAATTCTTTGAGCTTGAGCGGCTGCATTTACTAAAGATTCAGCTTCAGCAATACTAGCAGCGATCGGCTTTTCTATTAGGACATGTACCCCTTCTTGAAGGCAGGTCATCCCGACAGCATAATGAGCGCGAGTAGGGACAGCTACGCAAACTGCCTCGACATGAGGCAGTAAATCTCGATAGTCTTCAAAAAAACGAACCCTGTATTTACTAGCAATATCCAGTCCTCGCTCGACATTAATATCTGCTATGCCCACCAGTTCCACGTCCTTGAGTAAACTTAGAACGCGGGCGTGATGTTGCCCCATATTACCCACTCCAACCACGCCAATCTTAATTGCTTTAGGCTGGTTACGCTGCATCTGCGGGACTACTTGTCCCTTAGACATGGTATCTTGCACTCAGTCTTCTCCTCCACCACCAAAATTTATCGTCGCTACTGTACTGCTTCCGTAATCTACATGCCAGTTATGAAGATTTCATCTCTCAACCGTTAGAATTCAGCCAGATGATAGCATAATTCTTGACTTTGTGTAGAATTTCAAAGATTATTAGATTTTTTTGGATTTTGTCTTGATTTTGTTACTGTTATACCTTTATTAATTGTGATTTTATCGGTGTTTCGGCGATAGCGGTATTGTGTCACTTTTTTTCCCGTCCATTATTGAATCAGTTATCAGTGACCTGTTACCAGTGACCAATTACCAATTACCAATTTCCCACTCCCGACTCCCACTACTCACTACTACGCAGCTAATGTCGCGGAGGACACCTCCGCGCCCGCTGCTTCACTACTCACTTCCCTACCACAACCCAGGCTCTACAAACTGTAATTTCTGAGATTGTGGCAAGACCCAATCTCTTTTAAACTGCACTCTTGTCGAGTATTTATTTGCGTTCTGGAAGCGGTTCATGAGCAACGAGAGCGAGTACATCAGAGAAACTGAAGCTACGCGGGTCAGAATTCTCAGCGAAGCATTACCCTATATCCAAAAATTTGCTGGGCGAATCGTCGTCGTTAAGTATGGCGGCGCAGCGATGAAAGAAGCCTCCCTAAAAGATAAAGTCATTCGCGATATCGTGTTTTTAACTTCTGTGGGAGTGCGCCTAGTTGTGGTTCACGGCGGGGGGCCAGAAATTAACAGTTGGTTAGACAAACTGGGTATCGAACCGCAATTCAAGCACGGACTGCGGGTGACAGATGCACCGACGATGGATGTGGTAGAAATGGTTTTAGTCGGCAGGGTAAATAAAGAATTGGTTTCTCTGATCAACCGTGCCGGTGGTTCTGCGATTGGGCTATGCGGCAAAGATGCTAACTTAATCAAAGCTCGTCCTGAAGGTCGCGAAGGAATTGGCTTTGTGGGAGAAGTTACGAGTATGGACGTGCGACTGTTGAATTCTTTGCTGAAAGAAGGATACATCCCTGTCGTATCGAGCGTAGCAGCAGACGAAAACGGACAGGCATATAATATTAATGCCGATACTGTAGCTGGTGAACTCGCCGCCGCTTTAGGAGCAGAGAAGTTGATTTTACTGACAGATACAGCTGGAATCCTCAAGGATTATAAAGATCCTGCCACACTGCTACCCAGGTTAAACATTCAAGAAGCACGAGATTTAATTGATACTGGTGCTGTAGGTGGTGGTATGATTCCCAAGGTTAAATGCTGCGTGCGATCGCTCGCTCAAGGGGTACGCGCAGCTCACATCATCGACGGTCGCATCCCCCACGCTTTGCTGCTGGAAGTGTTCACCGACATTGGTATTGGTTCGATGATTGTTGCTTCTGAGTATACGTACTAAAGAGCAGGCGATCGCGCTAATAATTTTTGAGATTTCCACACGGCGCGATCGCCAACAACTTATTTACCTGTGCGGATCGAGTCCATTGGGAATTGGAGGAGCGGGTATAACTTCTACAGTGCGTATTCTCGGATACTCCACTTCTGGATATCGATTGTTTCGATATCGATCGTACGGTCGATCGACGTTGATAATAGTGATGTTTTGCTCTCTAATCGGAGCGGGATGGGAGTAAGCGGGATCGGAGTAGCGATCGGAGGATCTAGGAGTCAGTCCCGTGGCTGGATTGACTGGAATAGGCGCGGGAATCGGGCTACCGTAGACGAAGGGGGCAGACTGTGGCTGGTTTCTTCTACGATAGTTTCTGTAGGGATGGTTTCCACCACCATTGATAATAATTGTTGATTGGGCAGATGCGGGTGTTGGATGAACTAACGCCACTCCCAATGGCAAGAGTATGGCGGTTGCAAGGGCGATTTTACCCCAACTGATATATTTGTCTGGAACCTCGGTCATTTTTTTCACATCCAGGTTGAAAATTTTTGGTTGAAATTTTTAGCAACGTTCGTTATCTCGGTGCGATCGCCAGCCTAAATACCCTGATGCTGCCTTGCTGACTATATATTCCCCATATTTAAAATTTTAATTCTAAAATTTCAAAAATACTGGCGGTCGATGTTGCCTAAAATTGTTACTAAAGTCAGATGTCGTTACGCTGTCCATAGGTGACACGATCGAGCGGTAGAGTCATTCATGCAGTCAAACGTGAGTTCCCAATCCCAAGAAATCGTTGATAGAGAGTACAAAGCAGGGTTAGCAACCTTCGAGCGGGGACAGTACCGCCAAGCCATACAGCACTTGGAAAAAGCCAACGCCTTAGCTAACCGCAATAGTCGCCTGGGGGGTGAAGTGCAATTATGGTTAATCAATGCTTACGAAGCAGCCGGACAGAGACAAGAAGCGATCGCTTTATGCGAACTGTTGAAGCGTCATCCCCACCATGAAATTAACAAGCAAGGACGACGATTGCTATATATTCTCCAAGCACCACAGTTACAGCGTCCCGCCGAATGGATGACTCAGATTCCTGACTTAGCTACGCTCTCAGATAACGAGTCTCGCATGAAGCTGAGCGTCAGAAGCGATAATAATAAGCGATCGCCCCAGCCAGAACCAACGCGAGAAATCGAAGACTTGAGCAAAATCAATACCAAAGACAATCGCTTTATTTCGATCGCATTAGTTGCGATTATCTTCACCCTTGGCGCTCTAGTTTGGTGGAGTTTGTGAGATAGTCATTGGTTATTGGTGCGGAGTGCGTGTCTTAATTGTGAATTGGTAATTGGTAATTGGAGGGGTGACTGTGAGACGATCGAACTTGGTGGAGCTAGCAAGGAAAATAATCGGACGAATTCAGCTGTTGGGAATTGTGTTATTGTCCTCTTTGATTCTTTCCGGTTGCGTCCAGTATCAAGTTGGAGTGAATTTTGACAGTCCAAACTACGGAGAAATTGTGCAGCACGTTCAGCTCAGCGAGCGGTTGATGAGCTTGAGTGGTGATTCAGCCAAGACATGGTTAGATAGTATCGAACGTCGCGTCAAACAACTGCATGGAAAAGTTAAACGGCAGTCAGATCGAGAAGTTACAGTCACAATTCCGTTTAGAAACGGGGCTGAATTAGTAGAAAAATTCAATGCATTTTTTCATTACACTGACAAGGAAAATCCAAATAATTTAACAGAAACGGATTTACCACCGATTGATTCTCAATTGAGTTTGAAGCAAAATAATTTTTTACTCTTAGTCAGAAATCGGTTGAGCTTCGATTTAGACTTGCGATCGCTCTCTTTGATTTCCACGAATACGAATCTCGCGATCGACCCCAATTCGATTTTAGATTTTGAATTCAGCCTCAACGCCCCTTGGGGAGGACGCAGTATCGAGAAAGGAGAAAACGTCATTCCTGCCGAGAAACAGGACAAACAGTTGATGTGGCGGCTGCGATCGGGACAAATTAATCATATCGAAGCTGTTTTCTGGCTCCCCAGTCCGCTTGGAATTGGTTCGATATTCATCATTTTATTCGTTGTCCTAGGGATTTATTTGCGCGATCGCGTGAAGCCAACTCCAGTAGTAGCAGGGAGTAGAACATTGTAGAGACGTTACATGTAACGTCTCTAAACTCTAAGGAGACAACCGCTCGAGCGTCCAAAAACCACTCTCTAGCAGGCGATAGCGGAGGCGATCGTGCAGTCTACTCGGTCTACCCTGCCAAAACTCGATTGCTTGAGGAATGACGCGAAAGCCTCCCCAGTGCGACGGACGCGGAACTTCGCGATTTTCGTACTTGGTATGTAATTCTTGCAAACGCTGTTCTAAAACTTCACGACTTTCTACCACCTGACTTTGCTCGGAAGCCCATGCTCCTAAGCGGCTATTTAACGGACGGCTGTGGTAATATTCATCTGACTCGCGATCGGATACTTGCTCTACCCGCCCCTCAATTCTGATTTGGCGTTCTAATTCTGCCCACCAAAAAACCAAAGCTGCATGGGGATTAGCAGTCAGTTCTTGCCCTTTATGGCTTTGATAATTGGTATAAAAGACAAAACCCCGCTCGTCAAAACCTTTAAGTAAAACAATTCGGGCAGAAGGAATACCATCAGGAGTGGCAGTAGCTAAAGTCATAGCATTCGGTTCGGGCAGTTGGGCGGCTATTGCGCGATCGAACCAAATTTGAAATTGACGAAAAGGATTCGGATCGATATCTGTTTCTTGCAAGTCCTCAAGCTGATAGTCTTTACGAAGATCGGCAACACTGGGATTCATAATTTTGGGAATAGTAATAGGTAATGGGTAAAGGTGATAGGAAGCCGTAGGAGCGGGTTTACCTAAAATCTTCGCCGGAGGCAGAGTTGTCTGGTGAACCCGCCCGTACAAAAGTCAGAAGTCAAAAATCACTAATGACAAATGACCAACGACCAACTACTAATTTGCCTTCTCAAGCGTGTAACGACAAATTACAATTAAAGTTGAAGTGTTAAACTATCGGGTTAAAAATCTATGACACCTTCTTTAATGAATTTCTTTTACAGTCTGCTGGCAGGTTTTGTAATTGTGGTGATTCCAGTCACGGTTGGTTTGATTTTTATTAGCCAACAAGACAAGATTCAACGCTCTTAGAAGGGAGTCGGGAGTTGTAGGGGCGGGTTTGCCAAGCAGCTTTACTACTGACAGAGATTTCGGGTGAACCCGCCCGTACAGAAATAGGGAAAAATGATTTTCCCTAGCCCCTAGCCCCTGGTTCCCCTAGAGCCCTTCATTCACCCAGCAACCTTTGACGATCCTCTGGCTGACTCGCTAGGCTAGACTTACTTGAGAGAACGAAAATGGTCAACTTCAATTTTAACTTTGCGAGTATTTCGGGCATTGTCTTGGCTGTAGCTGGGGCAGCGCTGTATTTTCTCCGCAACTTTCGCCCTGGATTGGCGCGAGATCACGACATCTTTTTTGCAGCGATTGGTTTGGTCTGTGGTTTCGTCCTAATTTTCCAAGGTTGGCGGTATGACCCAATTATGCAGTTCGGTCAACTGCTGCTGACAGGAGGAACGATATTTTTTGCTGTAGAAAGCGTCAGACTGCGGAGCGTAGCAACGGAACAAGCTCGGCGCAATACTCGAATTGTAGACGAAGAAAGACCCGTCAGTTCTGCCTATCAATACGAAGCAGAGTTAGACGAATACGATCCTTTAGAAGAAGAACGCACGATTCCGCGTCGGATTCGGGGCAGTAAAGACGGACGCTCCACGCGCGCGGACGATTACGATTACGAAGATGAAGCTCCCCGACGCTATCGCCGCGAGGAAGAAGAACCAACCCGCCGCCCATCGAGCCGCAGTAGCAGCACTGAGAGAATCATACCAGCCGAACGGACTCGTAGTAGCAGCAAGCGCCGTCCGCGCCCAGAATCACGTCCCTTACCCTCGAAAACAGAACAAGAGGATTGGGGTGATTCATCTCAGGCAACAAGAGAAGATGACTGGGAAGAAAAAGTGACTCGTACCAGCAAGCCGCCTCGTGGTAACAATGGCTCTGGACGTGTGGAAAGATCGGATGCGGAAGCGTCATCTAGACCGCGAAAACGTCGTCCTCCCCAAAATTCAGTTTATGGTGGTCAGGATGACGTTCAAGTTCCATCCTCCGATTATGTCGATTACAAGCCGATCGATCGGTTTGACGGCGATCGCGATAATTCAGCCAATTTTGACGAACCATAGTTGCGAACGGATGGCGACAGCATAGATGAAATCTAGGCTGAAACGATTGGTAAAATGGCTGTGTTGGGCGTTTGGTATATGTATCTTGAGTTTGGCGATCGCCTCCTGTAGTGCCGATCGCCAAATTTGTCTGCCAGGTTTGCTCAACAGCCGCTATAGCGACGAGCAACCAGCCTTGAGTGGCGATGGGCGTTGGTTGGCATATGTCTCCGATCGCGATGGCAAGCACCGACTATTGTTATACGATCTCCAAGATCGATGTCTGGTTTCTCTACCGCGAACTATTCCCTTGGATACGGTCGCAGAGCATCCAAGTTTGAGTTACACGGGGCGCTATTTGACTTATTTAACCAGCGAGCGCGGCAAGATCGTTTTGGTACTGTACGACCGCGCTACGCAACAGTCACAGACCCTTAGCCAGTGGTATCAGGGATGGGTACGCAGCCCCAGCATCAGCCCTGACGGACGCTACATTGTGTTTGAAAGCAGCAAAAACGGGCAATGGGATATCGAAATTCTAGATCGAGGCGATCGCGTCGAGCTGGATATTCCAGATGGTACGATACTAGGGGCTGGGGGCTAGGGGCTGGGGGCTAGGGAAATTTCTGTGAAACGTGCGATTTGTCTAGTTGTATTACTCCTAGTTGGTTTACTGAGTGGCTGTAGCGGTTCTCCTCACCTGTTAAGCTATCCTTTCGATCCTGGTGGGCGTAGCCTCAACAGTCCCGCAGCAGAGCTATCTCCGCGTGTTGCAGGCGAATACGTGGTATTTACATCCGATCGCTTCGGGCGACAAGATATTTATTTATTCAATTTAAAAACGAGTAGCTTGGTAAACTTGCCAGGATTGAACTCATTTGATGCGATCGCTTCCGATCCCGATCTATCAGCTGATGGTCGTTATATTGTCTTTACTGGCAGCAGGCAAGGTAAAGTCGGTATTTTTCTTTACGATCGCGAAACCCGTCAATTAAGGAACTTAACGGCAAATTTAGCCGCAGAAGTCCGCCACCCTACCATTAGTGCCGATGGCAACAGAATTGCTTTTGAATCGAGTGCCAACGGTCAATGGGATATTCTCGTCTGCGATCGTGCTGGCAATTTAATTAACGTACCGATGAACCCTCAATGAAGGGGCTAGGGGCTGGCGGCTAGAGGCTAGGGAATAAATGCAGAATTGAGAATGAAGGGGCTATGGGCTAGCGGCTAGAGGCTAGGGAATAAATGCAGAATTGAGAATTGTGAATTGGTTTTGTCCCCCTCATTCTTACCCTAGCCCCTAGTCCCTAGCCCCTAGTCCCTAGCCCCTAGCCCCTCATTCTTCACAGCTTCAATCAGCGATCGCACTTGGGCTACTCCTTCAGAAGGCTCGAATTTGAGGGGGAATTTGCCGCGTCCGAGCATTCGCAATCCTAATGGCCCTAAACTGAGTAAGCCCCTAAGATCGTGTAAGTAGTTGGATACGACTTGTAATCCAAATTTGCGCTCGTCAATCCAGCCGCCTTCTTTGACTAGATCCACTAAAACTTTCCGGTGACGAATGGAACGGCTGTCGGCAGCATCTTTTAACGGTAAAATTTCCTGCTTGATCTGACTAATTCGATCCATCGGCGCAACATCCATCGGGCAAACGGTGTTGCAGTAATAACAACGAGTGCAGCCCCAAACTCCTTGCGTTCCTTGGTTATATTTTTCTAAACGAGTTTCTGTTTCGGCATCGCGAGAATCTGCCACCATGCGGTATGCTTTGGCTAAAGCATGGGGACCGACAAAATCGGGGTTGACTTCGCGGGCATTGCATTCAGAATAGCAAGCGCCACACATAATACAATTACCCGTTCGATCTAGTTGCGATCGCTCTGCTGGTGATTGTAAAAACTCCCGTTCTGGAATTTTTCTCGCTCCGGTACTAACGTAGGGATCGACTGCTTCAAGATGATTCCAGAAACTATTCATGTTTACTACCAGATCTTTAATGACTGGCATATTCCCCAAAGGAGAGATAATAATTTCTGGAATTTTGTCATCCTCATTCCTACTATTGCCTGTACCTATTTGTAATCGGCTGATTTCACTACCGACATTTTCTTTACATGCTAAAGCCGAGCGACCGTTAATACGCATCCCACAGCTACCACAAATAGTATTGCGACAATTCTTACGAAATGCTAAGCTACCATCTTGCTCCCACTTAATGCGATTTAAGCAGTCCAAGATCGTAATCCCTGGTTCTACCTCTAACTGATAAGACTGAACGCGAGGTGCAGAATTTTCTGATTGTCGGATGATTTTAAATAAAACTTGCATTGCCATCAACTAAAATTTTGCTAATAAGAGCGATCGCGCCTATAAATCATTGTTAACGCGACTTGACATCTAAGCTATCCTCTTGAAAGGATTCTTGCTGTCTGGTTGAATTACTCATTCGTAGGCGATCGCGCTGTAACTGCTTCTAGTGTAAGACGACAAGACTAAATCTGGTGGAATCGAGCTAGCAACAGGGTCAGGTTTCCACTTTGTCAACCCCTATTTGGAAAAAAAGACATATTTTTAAACTCTGCTCAAATAGAGTCCTGGTACTAGAGACGAAAAGCTAAAGTAACCTCATGCGCTTAAAACTGAGGAATTTTAGAATTGCATCTTTATCCTTTACCCCTAGCTTTATGTATAGGGATTACTTCTGAGTTGGAGAATTCTAAATTTCGAGTTCGTCATGACCTCTTATCTCCGATTCTACCTGTCCCGTGAGAATTTTCTCCGGTTCTCTACAGCCAAAGCTAAAGACTTAGATCCACTTTTGGGGTTAGATTCTGCTTTCTCTAACCGGATAGTCCCCTACCGCTCGCCTTTAGTTCGTTCGGTAACAGAAACGGTAGAAATTTTTTATCTTTCTCGCATTTCCCACTTAGAGTCCGATGAGTGACTGCTTGACTAAAAAACTTCGTTGCTAGCGATCGATAATAGTATATTTGGTAAAGCAGGCTAAAAAATTAAGATTAAATTTGCAAAGTTGAATTTAAAATGGGTAGTATCTAATTATGGAAAAATTTTTTGGAGAAAAGGAGAGATTTGGACATACATCTTCTATAAAATGAAGAGATTAGCTACTTGGCAATTAGCCAGACCAGTCAGCGATCGTCGATCGCATGTCAGAGGCAAACAAACAGCCTATAACTGACAAAGTGTGAAAGACGACTGACAAAATCGCACTAACAAAGTGCGACTGGCAAAGCGCGACTTGACGATAGACAAAAAGCAAACTGCTGAGTCAATATCTGTCATGGAATTTTACCCACTTTGGAGAACGTAAGGATATTTGGAGCGTGAGTACTGAAACTGCAACCCATCCATTAACCGGAAAAGCATTGCTGCAAAAGGTAAAAGAACTTTCTAACTTACCTAGACGAGAAAGAGCAAAAGCTTGCGGCTATTATACAGTCACAAAGAACAGCCAAACTCGCGTTAATCTGACCGATTTTTATGATGCCTTACTTGCAGCAAGAGGCATTCCTCTGAGTCCTGAAGGACCAAAAGATGGTCGCGGACGGGAACCAACTTATCGCGTCAGCGTACACAAAAACGGTCAAATTGTAATTGGTGCTACTTACACAGAAGCAATGGGCTTGAAGCCAGGTGATGAATTCGAGATTAAATTAGGTTACAAACACATTCACCTAATTCAACTCGATAGCGACAAAAGTAGAGACGACAACCACTTAGACGACGAAGACGACGAATAAAAGTGGTAATTTGTCAACCGTCATTTGTCATTTGTTAGGATGCGGTCATTTGTCAATCGTCAGTTGTCATTTGTAAGTTACCACTAGCCGATGGCAAGTGACCAATGACAAATTTTCATGTCAGGCGTGCCAAACGCATCTCATTTAACTGCCCAATCCTAATGTCATTCCACCGGACATTTGCGCCTGTATCGATGATACAGGTGGCACAGTTTTTCTTAGCATGGACTGCTTGCTGGCTGCCATTAGCAATTGGCTGCACGATCGCCGTTAAATGGCGACCTTGGCAACCAATAACAACTGGACAAAAATTACCACTAGTTGCCTCACTTTACGCGATCGCGCCTTTAATTTTGTGGCAAGCTAGTAAAATTGCTGGCAAATCTTTTACCGATTGGGGCTTCACCTGGAATTGGCAGTTGTTAATTTCTATTGGTGGAGGTTTTTTAATTGGCGCGATCGGTATTGGTGTTTTATTTGCCGCACAAACAACCTGCGGTTGGGTGAAATGGCAGCTACAATTGGAAAAACAATCTGGACAAATTGCTTCAATTGTGCTGTCTACTTTATTGTTAGCATTCTGGATTAGCGGCACGGAAGAATTAATTTTTCGCGGCTTCACGTTTACCCAGTTAGAACAAGATTTTAATCTAGGCTGGGCAGCAGCTATTTCCAGTCTAATTTTTGCTTTGTTGCATCTCGTTTGGGAGCAGAAAGAAACATTACCGCAATTACCTGGACTGTGGTTAATGGGGATGGTGTTAGTACTTGCCCGTTGGGTAGATAATGGTAGTTTGGGCTTAGCTTGGGGACTTCACGCGGGTTGGGTATGGGCGATCGCGAGTTTGGATACCTTACAAGTTATAGCTAATACGGGTAATGCGGCAGAATGGGTAACGGGGAAGTATGGTAAGCCCTTAGCTGGTGTAGTAGGAATTCTGTTTTTGTTAGCCACAGGGATAATTCTCTGGGTATATCGAGTTTACGCATAAATAAATCTAAGTACATTAAATAAAAGCGCGATCGCCTACTCTAGTCGCTTAGCAGATACAATTGTCACCGGATTAAGAGGGGCAAAGCGAGTGAGTTGTGCTATGGGTACGGAACGGGAGAGTTGGACTTGCAATAATTGATATTCCCAGCTATCTTGGCGCTTAAACCAGTCTAGAGCCGTGTTGAGGTGTTCTAGGGTAGCCAGAGCAATTACCATCACTCCGCCAGCAGGCAAGCAAGAACAGGCTTCTAAAATCGGGGTAAGATTACCACCGCTACCACCGATAAAAACGCGATCGCACCTAGGAAGCTGCTGTAAAATTTCTGGGGCAGTACCGCGTACAGATACGACATTTTCTACCCCAAATCGATGGCAATTTTGAGCAATTAACGCACTACCAGCCGCCGTTTTTTCAATTGCGTAAACTTTGTTAGTCGGACATAAACGGGCAATTTCAATTGAAACCGAACCAGTTCCCGCCCCAATATCCCAAATAACTTGTTGTGGCTGTAGCGCCAGTTCGCCTAAAATCAAAAGACGTATTTCCCGCTTCGTCATTAATCCTGGGCGATCGCTAAAACTCAGAAATAAGCAATCGGGTATGCCTAATTGCGGTAAGCTAGCTAGATCTAGTTGTAGTTCTGGATGTGATTGGCGGAGTAAAATAACAACATTCAGAGGTGCAAAGGAAATGTCGTTTGTAAAGACGTTACACGTAACGTCTCTACATCGTTCGTCTTCGCCACCCAAATTTTCACATACCCAAAATTGGTATTGGCTGGGTAAATCTAGAGATAGTAATAAACGAGCGATCGCATTGGGGTTATTCTTGCTATCTGTCAGGACGGCAATCTTTTCTACCCCTTGCTGTAATGCTTGGATTAATTCATCTAGCGATCGCCCGTGGGCGCTAATAACTCTAGCATCTTGCCAGGGGACTTTAATCCGATTGAATGCTAACTGTACCGAACTGAGATGGGGATGGAAAGTGAGTTTTTCTGGCGGGAGTTCTGCTACTAACAATCGTCCTAAACCAAAAAATAACGGATCGCCCGATACTAAAACTACAATACCATCTTTACCAGAGGCTAGATAACGGCGAATTTCTGCGATCGCCTCGGTAAAATCTCCCAAGACGAAACGGGGTGCTGGGCGATCTGGGAAGTAATTTAAATGGCGATCGCTGCCTACGAGTAATTTTGCATCCAACACCAACTGACGCACTGGATCGACCAGTCCTTCAGCTCCATCTAATCCAATGCCAATTACGTGTATTGGTGTCATTTTTTTTGAGTGAGTAGTGAGTAGTGAGTAGTGAGTAGTGAAGCAGCTAATATCGTGCCGTGCGACGGCACGATATTAGCTGCGTAGTAGTGAGTAGTGACTTACGACTCCCGACTCCCGACTCCCGACTCCCGTTCTAATGCCAACATAATTAAAGCATTTAAGATCGCAGCTGCAACGGGGGAACCACCTTTGCGTCCTTCTACGCGAATTTGATTGACTGGGGTTTTAGCTAATGCGGCTTTGGATTCAACTACCGAGATAAAGCCAACTGGCGCGCCAATTACCAAAGCTGGTAATTTTTGAGTTGGTAATTCTTGACTTTGTAGCTCTTGACATAAAGCCAAAAGTGCTGTGGGAGCATTACCAATAACAAAAATTGCTGTAGGAAACTTTTCATAACATTGCATCAAACCCGTTTCCGTGCGAGTTTTACCAGGTAAAGCTACTTCTACTTCTTCGACAGCACTAATGAGTGGATTGGCGAAAGTTTTTGCTACCAAACCAGCTACGCCCTGTTTCACCATGCCCACATCGGTAATAATAGGTAGGCGATCGCGGATTGCTTGAATTCCTGCTGCAATTGCACTGGGGCTGAAATGAATTAAATGTTGAAACTCAAAATCCGCCGTACTATGAATTACCCGTCTGACAATCTCATATTCAGCGGGACTAAATTTATCTTTATGCGTGCCAATTTCGCGATCGATAACCGCAAAACTCTGCGCCATGATGGGATGAATTGGGAAGTCCACAGAAAGAGTGAGTAGTGAATAGTGAGTAGTAGGGGCGGGTTCACCAGCCATACCTGTGAATCACAAATGATTCGTGTAAACCCGCCCGTACAGGAATAGTGAGTAGCGAACAGTCACCAATTACCAATTACCGATTACCCATTACCAACTAACAATTCCACCATAAAACAAGTTTGCCCTGCTCCACTTTCGACGCGAATGGAGCCGCCTAAATAGGTAACGAGTTTCTGAATTAATGCCAATCCTAAGCCAGTGCCACCTTGCTGCCAACGATCTGTGCTGGGAACGCGATAAAAGCGATCGAAAACGCGCGGTAGTTCTGCGGCGGGAATTTCTACACCAGTGTTGCTCACCTGCACTTGAATTCTACCAGCTACAGATAACTCGGCAGTGACAGTAATTTTTCCGCCAGGAGGAGTATACTTACAGGCATTATTGACTAACTCTGATAGAATGCGGGACAAGCTCGACCAGTCTGAAACTAGGGGTGGTAGATCGGAATCGATTGCAATTTGCAAACTTTGCTGACGTTGTTCGGTACGGTCTTGAAAACATTCGATACTACGTGGAATTAAGTCTTGCAAGTAGATTTCAGTCAAGTTGATTGGATAAGTTGCGGCATCGAGATGTTGCATATCCAAAAGATCGTTGACTAAACTGAGTTCTTGCTGGCACTGGTTGCGTAAAATCCGCAAATAGCGAGTAATTGAGTCAGCACTAGGGTTAGTTTCTGCTGTCAACAAGCCCTGTTGCCCTAACACGACTTCCAGCATTTGAACTGACATTTTAATATTCGTCAGCGGCGTTCTCATTTCATGAGAGACTGTACTCAAAAAATCGTCTTTGAGTTGATTGAGTCTTTCTAGTTCTGCCATTTGGCTTTCTAGCTGTTCGGCTCGCTCTATAGCTAAGTTACGCTCTGTAATGAGTTGCCGTTCGGTGAGGTTGCGGAAGACAATGACTGCTCCGGTAATTGCATCACTGTCGTTTCTCAATGGAGCAGCACTGTCACTAATTAGTATTTCTCTGCCATCTTTGGCAATCAGCAAAATTTGCTCGCTCAGGTAAACTGCCGTACCAGCTTGCAGAGCTGCTGTCGTGGGATGCTCGATCGAGCGGCGAGTTTGTTCGTGGATCAGTGGCATGACTTGAGCGATCGCCTTGCCCATAGCTTCCGCTTGCGTCCAACCTGTAAGCCTTTCCGCCACGAGATTGATCAACTTTACCCGACCTTGAGGATCGACGACAATTACAGCATCACCAATGCCTTGAAGAATGGTGGACAGCCATTTTTCTCTGGCTTGCAATTCTTTGTCTAATTCAAACCGTTGCAATGCTGTTTCGATCGCCACGAATAGCTCTCGTTCCTCGATTGGTTTGAGGATGTAGCCAAAAGGCGCTGTTGCCTTTGCCCGTTGTAGAGTAGAAGTATCAGAATGACCACTAGCATAAACTATTGGAATTTGCAAGCGCGTCCAAATTTGTCCGGCAGCTTGAGTACCATCCATCTCGCCTTTGAGTCGAATATCCATTAACACTAGATCTGGACGGAGTTGGGTAGCTGCTTCAATCGCCGACGCTCCAGATGTCGCGATCGCAGGCACGGCATAGCCCAAGTTTTCTAGACATTCCCTGATATCTCTGGCGATCGCCATTTCATCTTCAACTACCAGAATTTGAATCTTTTTCGTTGGACTCAGCGGCAAAGCAACTGTATTCATGTGGCTTGTCTGACAGAACATGGAAACGAAATTTCAACTATTGTTCCCTGCTGGCGTTCGATCCTAACAGTTCCCTCTAACTGATTTACAAAATCCTGGACTAACTGTAATCCTAAAGATTCAGTCCGAGCTAAGTCAAATTGTGGGGGAATTCCAACACCATCATCGCTAACAATCAATTGCACTAAATTTTCGCTCTTTGCGCGCAGCTCGACTTGAATTTGTCCCGCACAGTTTTCTGGAAAAGCATACTTCAGAGCATTGCTAACTAACTCGTTCAAGATTAATCCACAGGGAATCGCTTTATCAATATCTAAAGAAATCGGATCGATCTTGGTTTCAAGAGCGATATGTTCGCTACTGATGTGATAGGAGCCGAGCAGACTCGCCGCTAAACTAGAAATATATTGAGCAAAATCAATTTCGGCTAAATTGTCCGAGCGGTAGAGTTTTTCGTGAACTAGGGCAATTGACTTGATGCGATTTTGGCTGTCTAACAGAATCTCTGCCGCTTGTCGATCTGGAGTTCGGCGTTGCTGAAGCCGCAGGAGGCTATAGACAATTTGCAAATTATTTTTAACGCGGTGATGAATTTCTTTGAGTAAAGCCTCTTTTTCTTGCAAAGATGCTTGCTGTTGCTCGGCGCGTTTGCGATCGCTAATATCTCTCCCCACAGATTGGATCTCAGTGATTTTACCTTGCGGATCGAACAACGCTCGGTTAATCCACTGCGTCCACCGCACCTCTCCAGCTACCACCACCCGATTCTCAATCGTTACAAAAGGATTTTCTCGACCGAGCGAATCAATCAGTTGAACCACCATTTGCCGATCTTCTGGAAAAATTACAGGTTCGTAATGGCTGTCGATTAAATCTTCTTGTTGCTGCTGAAAATAGCGACAGAACGCGCCATTAACAAAAGTAACCGTCCCATCTGGTCTAAATCGAGCGATCAGTTCTGTTTGATCTTCAAGAATGGCACGATAGCGTGCCTCTGAGGCGCGTAATTCTGCTTCTATCTGCTGCCGCTCTTGAATTTCTCGCTCTAATTTGCGGTTAGCCGCTTCTAGCTGTGTTGGACTAGGGAGAGCTAACGCTTGCGGTACTAAGGGTACGAGTGTCATTGCTGTATAGACCGAAACTAAAGCAGTCACGGCTTTGACTGAGCCTGACAACCAATATGTGGGATGCCAAAGCGTCCAAATCTCCAAAATATGCGTCGTACCGCAGGCAACAATAAACGCGCCAAATAGCAGGAATATCTGGTTGAAAGGAAAATCTTGCCGTTGGCGGACAAAGTAAAGTAGCGTCAGAGGAATCGAGTAATAGGCGATCGCAATTAGGGAGTCGGATAAAACGTGCAGTCCCACCAAACCCGTTTGCCACAAATAGCAATGTCCGTGGGGAATATACCCCCCAGCCATAAAAAAATTTAGCATCTAAATCAGCGATCGATTATCAGTTATTAGTTGTTGTAGGGGCGGGTTTACCAAAGATTTCTGATTTTAACAAATATGGCTGGTGAACCCGCCCCTACAGGAATCGGGAGTTATCAGCGATCGACGATCGGGTTGTAAAGGCATAAAAAGTTAAACAAATATAAGTTTAATTAATATGCCAACTTATAATGGCTACAAGTAGCCCGTAACCGTACAACCACTGAATTCACCCGCAAAAACCGATCTAACTTCAGTGAATTTACGGTATCTGCGCTGCTAGAGTCAGTTATCAGTGGAGAGTGAGTAGTGAGTAGTGAGTAGTGAGTAGTGTCTGGTAGAAATACAAATAACCATTAACCATTAACCATTAACCATTAACCAATCATGCCAATCTATTTCTACTGGGGTGAGGATGAATATTCGTTGCAACAGGCTGTCAATAGCTTGCGCGATCGCGTCCTCGATCCGAACTGGATCGATTTCAATTATACGCAAATTCCACCTACACAACCTGATGCTGTTATCCAAGGACTCAATCAAGCGATGACACCGCCGTTTGGTATGGGTAGCCGTCTCGTTTGGCTGGTAGATACAACTGTCTGTCAAAATTGTGCAGATGACTTATTAGCCGAACTAAAACGCACTCTACCAGCTATTCCCGATACTTCAGTTTTGTTGCTTACTAGTCGCAATAAACTGGATGGTAGGCTGAAATCGACTAAACTTTTACAAGAGTATGCCAAAGTACAGGAATTTGCGCTGATTCCACCTTGGAAAACCGATTTACTGTTGCAGCAGGTGCGACAAGCTGCTCAAAGTATGGGAGTGAAGCTAACTTCTAATGCAGTAGAAGCGATCGTGGAATCTGTAGGTAACGATACGCGACTGCTCTACAACGAGCTGGAAAAGTTGCAACTCTACGCAGGTGAAAATTCTCCACCGATCGGTGAAGCGATCGTGGCAGAATTGATCGAAGTCAATACTCAAAATAGCTTAAAGCTAGCAGAGGCAATTCGTTTGGGAGATACGAGCAAAACGTTGAGGCTAATCGCACAGCTAATAAGTCGCAACGAACCCGCGTTGCGAATCGTAGCGACGTTAATCGGGCAATTTCGGACTTGGTTGTGGGTGAAGTTAATGTTAGAACGGGGCGAAAACTCGGAGCAACAAATCGCCCAAGCCGCAGAAATTAGCAATCCCAAACGAGTATTCATTCTCAAGCGAGAAGTCATGCATATTTCTGTACGGCAACTCCTAACTGCTTTACCCTTATTACTAGAACTAGAAGTAAGCCTGAAACAGGGTACAGAACCAATGACAGCATTGCAGACAAAAGCGATCGCTCTTTGTCAAATTTTTTCGCCATCCAAGAGCTAGCTGCAAGCTGAAATTGTGCAGAGAGGAATCGCTGGAACTTCTATCTCTTAAAATGATTCAAAAGAATTGATGCCTCCGGTATGACATTTTCTGCCAACATAAAATATGACTAAATTTTGCCACCTCTGTTTTCTTGCCGACTTTAACCGGATGCTATCGCGATCGCTGCTTGTGGGCGCAATTAGCGTTTTCAGTTTGATTGCTGGGATAGTGCCCGAGCTTCACAACTTCAGCAGTCTTAATTTCAGTACGGCTGGATATGCTCAAGACTTTAGCGAAAGCGATCTCAACAACTACGCTAGAGCAGTTTTGGAAGCAGAACCAGTCCGTCAAACAGCCTTAACTGAGCTTAAACAAAGTATGGGTTCTAATGAGCTACCTCGCATTGCCTGCGATCGCGAAGATACAATCTCCAACCTACCAGATAACGCCCGCAGTATTGCTCAAGGCTATTGCTCTCAATATGAATCAATTGTAAAAAAATACTTTAGTTCTTTTGAAGAATTTAATCAAATTACCAAAACCGTCCAAAATAACCCCAATCTCAGACAGCGAATTCAAGATGAAATGCTGCGCCTACAAGGAAGCCCTTGAACAGTTACCAGTTACCAGTTACCAGTTATCAGTTACCAGCTACTTAGTGGCTTTCCCACTCACCACTCACCACTCACCCTCACAAATAACCAATAACCAATAACCAATGACCAATAACCAATAACCAATGACCAGTTATGTTAACTGTAACAGATCGCTTACCAGCTATTAATAGTGCTGTCAATGCTTTTACCTTGGTACTGACGGCAGAGGAACGGACGAAAAGTCGCCATCGCTTTGAAACCGAGGAAGGGGAAACGGTATTTTTACGTTTACCCAGAGGAACGGTGTTGCGAGATGGAGATATGTTGCGATCGGATAATGGTGAATTTTTGATTTTAGTCAAGGCAAAACCGGAACCCGTTCTCACTGTTACAGGTGCTACACCTTTAGATTTACTCAGGGCTGCATATCATTTAGGTAATCGTCACGTACCGCTAGAAATTGGTACTACTTATCTCCGCTTATCTCCCGATCCAGTATTGGAAGCGATGTTAGAACATTTGGGAATGATGGTAGTCGAAGAAAATGCCCCATTGCAACCAGAAGTTGGCGCTTATGGACACCATTAGTTGGTCATTTGTCATTTGTTATTTGTAGTTAAATGTGAAACAGCTTAGTATTCTGAATTTGTTGCAGTTGGCAAGTCCGGCTTTGCCAGTGGGGGCTTATAGTTATTCTGAAGGTGTAGAAACTCTGGTGGAATGCGGAGCGATCGCAGATGCTAAAAGTTTGCAACACTGGTTGGAACGGGAATTGCAATTTGGGGCAATTCGGATCGAAGCAGCGGTGATGGTAAGAGCTGATAATTCTATTTTGGCAGGCGATTTTATAGGTTTAAATTATTGGAATTGTTGGCTATCGGCGGCGCGGGAAACGGAAGAATTGCGTAACTCTAGCTGGCAAATGGGGCGATCGCTAGTACGTTTGTTGTTAGAACTCCAGCCTCAGTTAAGATCTACATTTGATGCAGTAGGCAGTCCGGTGAATTATGCGATCGCTTTTGGAGTAGCTGCGAATCATTGGCAAATTCCCCAAGAAGCTGCTGTTTTAGGGTATTTACACAGTTGGGCAACAAATTTGATTACTGCCGGAATTAAACTAATTCCCCTCGGACAAACCGCCGGACAACAAATTTTAATTAATTTACAAATTCAGATAATTGATGCAACTGCCAAGATTCTAGTTTTAGAAGATGACGATCTTTGTAGTTGTAGTTGGGGTTTATCGCTGGCTAGTATGGCGCACGAAACTCAATACACGCGACTGTTTCGCAGTTAATAGTGCTGATAATTAAAAATATTTATAGTTATAAATTGCGATCGCCCCAATTCCTAAACTCAACCAAGTTAAAAAACTATACCGCGTCAGTTGTAAAGCTTGATAAACTTTCTCTGCGGTGATGGGATAAATTAACTTTCCCAGCAACGGTTTATGCTTGGCTACTCCTCGATACCAATTAGTTCCCCCTAGTTGTACGCCTAAAACAGCTGCATAAGCGCATTCACTCCAACCCGAATTGGGACTAGGATCTTTAATTGCATCTCGCTGGCAGATCTGCCACACATATCGAGGTCTACCCGATCCCAACGCTAAAGTCAATACTGTTAAGCGACAAGGCAACCAAGTCAATCGGTCTTCTAACCTAGCACTAAATCTGCCCAAATGAGTGTATGGTGCTTCTCGATAACCCACCATTGAATCGAGGGTACTTGCTGCTTTGTATGCCAAAGGCAGAAACGCCACATTTACATATGGTATGAAGGCAGAGGCGATCGCGTAAAATAAAGGAGCCATCACCCCGTCGGTAGCATTTTCCGCTACTGTCTCTAAGACTGCTCTCAAAATTTCCGGTGCTGAGAGTTCTTGCGTATCTCTACCAACATAAAGACTCAAATTTGCTCGTGCTTGCACCAAATCGCCAGCTTTCAAAGGTTTCAAAACATCTTCTGCTGCTGTTCTCAAACTGCGAGCGGCAAAACAACTTGCTAGGAAAATGCTATCCGCAACTATACCTAAAAATGGGTGCAATTGACTAACAGCGTAAACTATTATCCAGCTAACAACACCACTGCCGATAATTAACCCCAATCCTAGAATTACACCCGCCCAGTAGATCGCTCGCTCGGATTTAAAGTATTTGAAGGCGAAACAATTAAACCGAGAAATTAGCCATCCCATTACACGCACTGGATGCGGAAAACCCCAAGGATCGCCAATTAAGTAATCTAAAACTGCGGCGACGATAAGAGAGCTGAGGGAGCTGAGGGAGCTGAGGAAGAACAATTAACCACCAATGACAAATGACCAATGACCAATGACTTCTAGACAACAAAATTCGTTTCTTCTCCTTGAGCTGCTTGCCAACTGCGGGCATCATAGTAAAGATCGGCAAGAGTAATACTATACAATGCCTCTCTCATTTTTTGATGCAATCGTTGCCAGAGCGTAAAAGTTACCCAATCTTCTGCTTGTCCTGGTTCTGGTTGATGGTGCGGTAAAGGCTCGATAGTTTCTCCCACAGCGGCGAGGATTTCACCTAATGAAATTGCAGCAGGCGATCGCGCTAACTTATATCCTCCCTGTACTCCCCGCACAGATGTAACTAACCCTGCTCGTCGCATTTCAATCAGTAGTTTTTCCAAATAAGGAGCGGGAATCTCTTGTCGAGTGGCGATCGCTTTCACTGATACTGGAGTGTAATTTGGTTGCAGGCTCAGATCGAGTAATGCTTTGACGCTGTAGTGACCTCTTGTTGTCAGTTTCATTTATCAGTTATCAGTAGAAAGTGAGTAGTGTAGAGACGTTACATGTAACGTCTGTACAAAGTGAGTAGTGAGTGGTGGGGGAATGCGCGGATTTTGGATGCGTGGATAATGGATTTGCAATTCTTTCCTCGTCCCCCTTGTCCCCCTTGTCCCCCTTGTCTCCCTTGTCCTCCTAGTGTCATTATTTTTATATTCAAATAAAATTCTTTTGCGATCGCTGGTGCAGCAAAAATCACGTAGTTGTCAGCTGGGATGGAGGAATTTTTCAGTTTAATTACCTACTGAAGGTAGATAAATAGACGAATACTGCTCGTACCTGACTGAATAATTTTTCGCGTAGATGGCAATCGCGATCGCCACCACAAAGTTAACAGCATCTAAGTCAGTTTTTTGCCGTTGCTATTTTCTCAGGATGATTCGATTGTGTCTGGCATTGACAAAGCTCGGACAGTTATTAGAATGAGCCATACTATTTTCAATCAAAAAAAATCTCAAAATTAAGATCGAAAAGCTTAAACAATTACTACAATCAGTGTATTATAGTTAGCTAAGCTGAGACAAAGCTAAATTAAACTAAATCATAGCTTCAGTTAGCTGACAATCAAAACTGTAAACCACTTGCTCCAATCAAAACAGAACTAAGTTGATGAATAAAAAGAAAAAAATCGAGCCTCTAGCCGGAGAAGCACTACTCAAGAAAGTCAAAGAGCTAGATAGCCTGAGTAAAGAAGAAAAGGCGAAAGAATGCGGCTACTACACGACTACCAAAAATGGTGTAGAGCGCGTCAACATGATGAAGTTCCTGAACGCGCTAATTGATGCAGAAGGCATTGAATTAGATAGCACTTCCAACTCTAACGGACGTGGCGGACGTAGTGCTAGCTACCGCATTAGCGTTCAATCTAACGGCAACTTGCTGATCGGTTCTGCCTATACAAAACAAATGGGTTTACAACAAGGGGATGAATTTGTCATCACTCTAGGGAAAAAGCACATTCATCTCAAGCAAATAGACGGAGCAAAAGAAGACGCAGAAGCTACAGCTTGAAATTTGTTAAAAGCGAACGCATTCTGTGTTGGCGCGCCATTTCATCAGGCTGTAACCTCAATTTGATTGCGATTAGAGCATCGTCTCAAGTCGCGATAGAAGCGTGCTTTTTGAGAGTTGTAGGATTAATTTTTAGCCCGATTGCTTTGCTTTCAGGCGAGAACTTCGATCTGCTGACTTTTAGAAGCACAGCAACTTTAGCGAGTAACTAGCGGGTACCTAATTGAATTCTGGCTATAGGAATGCAGTTTAACAAACTTTCCGGCATCGGAGAGAGGTTAATTGTTAAGATTTCCTGACTAGAGCAATTAAACCCGCTACTATATTAGCGATCGCAAATTCAGTTCGCGATCGACTTGATATTGATAATTAAAACCACTAGGAATCGACTCACTGCGAATCGACTCACAACTCACTTTTCGGTAAAGCTAATTCTTCTGCTGGTAGCGAAACTTTGAGATAGGGATCGAGAGCTTTACGGGTAGCTGCTAGCTTACAAGTTAGAGCAATTCGTTCCCGTTCGAGCAAGCCTAAAACTTGCTCTGGTTTGTCTCGCTCTACAATAGGTAACTGATGTAAACCTCTAGCCGCCATTCGAGATAAAGCCTCAGATAGAGGTTCATCTGTGTAGGCGTAAAGTAAATCAGTCGTACAAATATCAATCAGAAAAGTATCGCCGCTTTCCCAAGTGGCGATCGTCCGATTAATATCTTCTAAAGTGACAATTCCCAGTAGTTGCAGTTCGGGATTAACTACCAAAGCACTGCGACAATGAGCGTTAGTCATAGCTAAACCTGCTTGAGATACAGACATAGAATTTGGCAGCATTAAAGGCGATTCATAAATTGCTTCTTCTACCAATATTTGCTGCACAATTTCCCGATCTTCATCCCCAACTAAATTCAAGTTCAGTTGTTGTAAATTTCCGCTAGATTCAGGAGTTACGGTTTTTTTCAGCCGTTCTACCAACCACACGCTCAAACCCACCGCTGCCATCAACGGTAAAACAATGCGGTAATCTCGCGTTAATTCAAACAATAATAAAATTGCTGTCAAAGGAGCCTTAGCACTTCCAGCGAGTACCGCCGCCATGCCAACCATGGCGTAAGCTGGTGGACCTGCCATATAGGCGCTGACTTGCGGCAGCAGTGCCGCTAAAATTTTGCCATAGGCAGCTCCCAAGGAAGCGCCGAGAAACATTGCTGGAGCGAAAACCCCGCCGACCAACCCGCTCCCCATGCTGATTGCGGTTGTCAACAGTTTTAGTAGTAAAAGAATTAACAATAACGGCAAAGAAAACTCTACATCCTGAAGCATGGCTTCTACAGTTTCGTAACCAATGCCCAAAATTTGCGGATAGAATAACGCCACTAACCCGACACAAGCACCACCAATGACGGGATGAATCGGTAAGGGGATGCGACCCAGCCAAGCAAAACCCGTAACTTGACCGCGAAAACAAGCTCGTCCCCAACGAAGTAATTGAGTATAAGCGATTGAAATAGCACTGGCAGCTAATCCCAGGCCGACGTAAAGCGGTAATTCTAACGGGCTGCGAACTTCGTATACAGGTAGAGCAAAAGCTGGCTGTCCTCCCAATCCAATTTGAGCAACTAAAGCAGATACAACCGCTGCGAGTAAAACGACGCTGACAGCAGAATTAGCAAATGTAGTTCCCAACACCACTTCTAGCGCAAAAAACACTCCAGCAATAGGAGCATTAAAACCCGCTGCCAAACCTGCTGCTGCTCCCGCACCCAAAAGTAGGCGCTGTCGTTCTTGCGATACTTGCAGGACGTGGGCAAGTAACACGCCAAAATTAGCCCCAATTTCGACGCTCGGACCCTCAGGACCCAAGGAAGCACCGCTACCCAAAGATATAGAAGCAGCTACCATCTTGGTTACGGGCTGGAGCCGCTGAAGAATAGCATGTCGCGTGGCACTACCAGAAGCAGCAGCAATCAGAGAAGACAGTCCAGGGCCGAAGTCTTGCCTGCGGGCAAGCATCAATCCGACGATTAATCCACCCAGAGTCGGAACCAGCGCAATCGTCCACGCTCCCCAAGCGGAGAGCGTACCCATCAAATTAACGAAAGCAAAGTAGTGGACGAGTTCGATCAAATAGTGAAATGTCACCACACCCATACCAGTACCACCGCCAATTAATACGGCTAGCAGTAGGACAACGCTCTCTGGGGAAGGCTGAAAGCGATTGAGCAGGTGGGTAGCAGGGTTGGAAGTAGAAGCGATCGCGCCAGGTTGTCGCTGACTTACCTCATGCGGAGAATGTCCAGTCATTTAGAGATAAAAAATGAAAAATAAAGTTAAATTTTTCTAACAATCTACTATTACTCATTCTGAGCGATCTGTCTGGAGCCGGACAACCAAACAGATGCAATCAATTAAGAAGCTTTGCTAAGCAGGGGCAATGGCGCTCGAAAAAGAGTTATAAGAGTGCTTAAATGTATATGAAGAGTCAATTAGCACTCAAGAAAGTGAGTCGATTCGTGGTGAGTTGTGAGTGGTGAGTAGTGCGTGAAATATTTCTGACTGTGCGTTTACCCGACTGACCGATGACCGATGACCAATGACCAATAGTTATCAGTATGTATATAAAATCAGACGATATATTGAATTAGCACCTAAGATAGAAAAAATAAAAACTACATATTTACGCGATCGAACGCTCTACGTGTGAAGAAATTCATCAAGTACCTAAATACTCTCTGAAGATAGGGGCTTATACGAGAGCGGCTGGTCTATACTTCTACTAGTTTTGGCGAAAAGGTTTGGCAGAAGCTAGCTATTGCCGTGGTTTGTATCCGCCAACCCCCAAAATTTTTTGTGGACGGAAGCTAAATTTTTGTTTTGGTTCGCATCGCGATCGCTTTATTCGGTTGGGGTTAAGCTGTTTTACTTTGCCTCTACCATTGATTTGCTCCACGCTCCCCAGGTTCGACGTATTAGGTTATCGCTGATGAACACTCACACTGGAAACCACTCTGTCACTTGCCCGATTTGTCAACGTACCGAGCAGCTCAAGCCAATTAAAGGCAATCGTGGACTCTTTACCTGCCCTTATTGTCAAGAAAAGTTAGTTGTCAGTTGGAGCGGACATTACGTTCGCGATCCTCAGAGCTGTAAACAAGTTTTGGTAGCACATGCACTACGTCGCCAAAGCCGACCTTGGGCGAGGATTGTCCGCGATCTTGGTTCGCTCAAACGTCCCGTAGCAGTGTTAACTGTAGGTAGCATATTTCTTTTGGGAATTAGTGTTTTTAGCTTAGATAGTCTCAGCAGCCAACAATCTCCTTGGGAACGGTTGGTAGAAGATGTCAAGGAAATGGTGAATTAGTCATTGGTCATTGGTCATTTGTCATTTGCTATTTCTTCCTTGTCTCCCTTGTCCTCTTCTTCCCCACTCCCCACTCCCTACTCCCCACTCCCCACTCCCCGCTCCCCACTCCCCCTAGTAATCAACGTCCAGCCAGAGGCTTGACCGATGGGTTTGACTGATTGTAGGTTTAAGTACTTTAGAGTGGGGCGATCCAGCAGTAAATAAGGATGGGGCTGTTGCCAGCGTTGTTGTAGTTGGCTGGAACTAGCACTAATGACACGGCGATCGCTGTAAAAATCTAAGGAAGGACGGTTATAGGCAAAAGAAGTATAAATTTTTTCCCTTAGCGGTACGTGAGTTTGAATCAAAGCTGCTACAGGTTTGACTGGATAGGCTTCTGCCAATTCCCACACCCAATGGTGAGAAGTCATCAATAGGAGTAGGGAAACGTACATTCCCCAAATGAGTACGATTATAAATTGTCTTTCTCCCCTCACGGCTAACCAGGCGCTCAAGGTCATCGTTCCTGCTACTGCTGCTAAAATCCACTGTAATTCCCAGTTTGGCTCGGTATTCCAAGGGCTGTAGTAAAGACTAGCTGCCCCAGCCACTATCGCAAGTAAAGTTAAAAATGCGATCGCGTAGCGGGGAAATTTAGCTGGATAGGGTTGCTGCCAAAATTGAGCCAACTGTATTCCTACAGTTAAAGCGATCGCGGGGTAAATTGGTAAAACATACCAAGGTAGTTTAGTTCCCATTACAGAGATCGCCAGCAAGTAACCTCCACCCCAAACGAGGATCAGTTTTGCCCAACTCCAATTGCGATGGTTCCAAGTGTAACGCAGACCGCTAGGTAAAAAAATTAACCAGGGAAAGTTGTATTTGAGAATTTCCCCAAGATAAAACCAAGGCGGTTGTTGGTGGTTTTCCACTGCTTGCCAAATCCGGCTGAAGGACTGATCGACTACGGCGCGATCTGTAAACTGATGACCGTAGTGCCACCACTGAGCGGCATACCATGCTACTACAGGTAAGCTACCGATCGCCATGCCACCCCATAAGTACCAACTCGTCAGCAGGCGTGGTGTATCCCAAAAGAGAAAGAACAGGGCGATCGCTCCGAGTAAAAGCCCTACTATACCTTTAGTTAGCCCAATCAGTCCTAAACCGATTCCTACGCCCAAGCAGTAGCGTAAGTTACGGCGCGATCGCAACAAACACCAGACCGTAAATAGAAAGAAACTCACCACGGCTCCATCTAACATTGCCAATCTGCCGTGACGCGCTACGGGTAGCATGGTTAAGTAAACTACTGCGGAGAAAATGGCTGGCGTACGGTAGTGAAAAATTTCTCGTCCGATGCTGTATAAAATTGGTACGCCAAGGGCGGTGAGTAATGCCCCAGGCAACCGAGACGTCCACTCATTCACGCCACCGATGGCATAGGTTAAGGCGATCGACCAATGAATCAGGGGTGGTTTATTTAAATAGGGTTCGCCGCCTAATGTGGTTGGGTGAAGCCAATTTGTAGCAGGCGATCGCCAAATTTCCCGCGCTACTTGCGCCACCGTGCCTTCGTCCCAGTCTCGCAATGGCAAGCCGCCTAAATTGACTGTAAATAGAATTAATGCTGCCGACAGCAATCCCCCGATCCATAACCGATTTACCCAGTTGTCACTGGGGTGCGTCCAGGGTTTAAAGCCACGCCCAATAAAAATGCGATCGCCCATGTTTTCTAGATGCAGTTTTCATTAACCGCAGTTTTCACTAACCGCAGTTTTCACTAACCGTATTCTAGGGCTATATTCTGGCTATAAGGTCGAGCAATAGCCAATTCAATTTTTCCCTATAAATTTGTCTCACTATACTAACTGCCATTAGCTTGGAAGCTAGGAGCGGCACTTTTGGCAGCTTGAAATCAGCGAGCGATGTTTGCTGGCAGATGACCCGCCGCGATCGCATCTTGTCCACATTACCACAAAGCACATTTCATTGCTGCCCGAATTTAACTTAACCTTACAGCTCTCAATCCTCACTTCACAAAACGTTTCCTAGTTTTTTTCAAGGCAGTTCCTACAGTTATCAGGTTTTTTCAAGAGTTATAAATGAGTTCGTTAAGAGATTTTTACGAGTTTTGCCTATTTGCAATTTCAGTATGAAGCAGATAGATTAGTCGAAGCAAAAACTAGATCGTAGTATTTACCTAGAACACAGTTACATTTAAAAAAATGCTTAAAGGTGGAAGTCCAGATATTATCAGAAGTTAAATTGTTAGAGGTTAAATCGTGAATGTATTTGTGTTGCATCTCTAGACACTTAACTTACATCTCTAAATCGTAGAGCATTGGGTAAGAGTACTAAGAAATACTCCATAACGACCGATCTTGTAAAGAACTGTCATCATTTTATTTTCACTCAAGGTGGCAGCAAAAGATTCAAATCTCTCGATTGTAGTAATTGATTTTATTTGACCGAGCGAGTTCAAGCGTTGTTAGCTAATTTGAGGCTGTTTTATTCAAAAGCTTTTCGCTCTCAGGAAGATTCTACTGTTTTCGATTTTTCTTTAAACTCCCCTTAGCCCATTCACAGAACCGCTCTTTTAACCAAAAGAAGCGAGTCAAATTTGAGTAAGGTCTGCGGTGAATTTTTACGCCTCAATCTGGAACTAAGAGTATGGCATCTTCTACCACTTCCGTTAACGCTCGTTTTGGATACAGCAAATCTGAGTTGGACTTGCGTGCGCCTTTACTCGCACAGTTACGCAAGGGAATTGCTGTCAGATGGTTGCGAATAATTACACTAATTCTTTTTGATGCTGCTGCGCTGTATTTAGCATGGCAGATAGCGGGAACTTACGTAACCTCCGTAAATTCTCTAGAAAACTCGCAATACAATCGACTCTTGTTACCGATGGTTGCTATTGAAATTGGATTAATTGCAACACTAGGATTCTATACTTCTGGGCAAAAGCGGTGTGACTATTTCAGCTTAATTAAAACTTTAGCGTTTTCTCACATCCTGTTATTTGTATCATTTTCATCTCAATCAACTAATTTTATTTTATTTTCAGCTTTTATCCCATCTTTGTTTTTGAGTATATTTTTTACTTGTCTTGTTCGATTTGGTGTAGATACTGCTGTTAAATATGTTCGTCAGCAAGGTTTAGTTTGTTATCCTACATTTCTTATTTGTCGTCCAGAAGATAAGGAAAAGGCTATTGACATTATTAGTATAGAAAAATGCTATAACTTTCTTGGTTGGGCAAATGTTAACTTATTGGCAACCGAGCGAGACAATTTAGATGCTATTTTAGAAGATATTTATCGTCTAGGTATAGCTGAAGTTTTTGTATGTTCTTGGTCAGCTATAAATAGACGGATGTTACTGTACTGGAAATTAAGAAATGCAGGTATTACATTGCATATTTTGCCTGTCGATCTAGAAATCATCGATCGCAAATCAGAGCTGAGAATGCTATGCGGTCTTCCTACCTTCAAATTTTCTCCACCGTTGATTACAGGTAGCGATTTTTGGGTGAAGCGATGTTTTGATTTCTGTTTTGCGACTGCTTTTGCGATCGTAGCTGCACCACTCTATTTGTGCATTGCGTTGTTAATCAAGCTAGACTCTCCAGGTCCAGTTTTTTACAAACAGACTCGTATCGGTCTACACGGACGACCATTTGAAGTTTGGAAATTTCGCACTATGGTTACTAACGCCGACCAACTTCAGAAGGATTTGGAAGCGAGTAATGAAATGAAAGATGGTGTTCTGTTTAAAATGAAGAACGATCCTCGTGTTACTCCTATTGGTAAATTTCTCCGTCATTATAGTTTAGATGAGTTACCGCAACTTTTTAATGTTATTCTTGGCGAAATGAGTCTGGTAGGTCCCCGTCCTCTACCTATTAGAGATGTAGAAAAATTTTCTCAGCAACATTTCATTCGTCATGAAGTTTTGCCTGGTGTAACGGGTCTTTGGCAAGTCTCCGGTCGGTCGAACATTACTGACTTTGAAGAAGTAGTAGAACTGGATGTGAGCTATATCAAAAACTGGTCGCTTTGGTTAGATTTACAAATTTTACTGCAAACTGTCGCCGTTGTTCTGGGGAAAAAAGGTGCTTATTAGCTAAATCAAAAGTTTAAGCTGAGTTTATTGCATCATTGCCGATCGACTCTTTACCAAACTAACTGGATGTGTCCCTGATGGAACCTACCAAGCCTATCGTAGAATATTCTGAATCTATAAATGTAGATTTTCCAAAGTACTGGTCGATCCTGAAGCGGCGTTGGCTACCTGCGGCAGGCGTTTTTAGCGGTATTCTCGGGTTAGCAGTCGTAACTATCTTATTACAAAAGCCAGTCTATCAAGCAGAAGGAAAGCTCTTGCTCAAGAAGGTAGATCGGGCTTCAGCTGCAACAGGTTTGGGAGAACGGATCGGAGAATTAGATACTCTAGCTCAGCAAGCTAACCCTCTGAAAACAGAAACAGAGGTGCTTCGTTCTATACCCCTCGTACAAAAGGTGATAACTGAACTTAATCTCAAAGATGAAGCAGGTGTCCCTCTCGAACCTGAGGATTTTATCAAAAAACTGAAAGTGAAACAGCTTTCGGCAACTGACGTATTGCAACTTACTTATAAAAATACTGACCCTGAAGAAGCAGCAGCAGTAGTTAACAAGCTGATGGCGCTTTATACAGAAAGTAATATTCTGAATAATCGGGATGAAGCGATCGCAGCTGTTGAATTTATTGCTAAACAACTGCCTAGAACTGAAGCTACAGTTCGGCAAGCTGAAGCATCACTACGCCAATTCAAAGAACAAAACCACGTTATCAACCTAGATGAGGAAGCAAGGTCAGCAGTAGAAGTCATTCAGGCACTAGAAAACCAAATTAACCAGACTCAGACTGCACTGGCAGGTGCTAACGCCCGATATGCAGATCTATACAAAAAAGTGAGGATGAGTTCGGAACAAGCGATCGCCACAAACTCCCTCAATCAAGCTTCTGGAATCCAGAAGGCGCTGGAAGAACTACGGCAAATAGAAGACCAGTTGGCAATTCAGCGTACCCGTCTCCAAGAAGACCATCCCACAATAGTTAACCTGAAGCTGAAGGAAACTACTTTAAGGTTTCAACTACAAGGGCGGGTAGAAGCTGCTGGAGTTCGGCAACAAGTACCTAGCGCCCAGTTGCAGATTGGAGAAAGCAAACAGAAACTGAACGAAGCCTTGGTCAAACTAGAGGAAGAGCGGTCGGGTTTGTCCAGTCAGCTATTGAATCTTTCTAATGCCCAAGCGACCTACAAACAACGAGTTAGTATTCTCCCCAAACTGGAACAAGAACAACGAGAGCTAGAGCGGCGACTTGCAGCAGCTCAATCTACTTATGAAACCCTTTTGAAAAAAATTCAAGAAGTAAGGGTTGCCGCTAACCAAAGAATTGGTAATGCTCGAATTATGGAGCCAGCCCCAATTCCTAAAAAGCCTTCACTGCTCAAACCAGCCATAATTCTGGCTTTGGGAAACATGTTGGGTATTCTACTTGCCGCAGCCACTATAGTTATTTTAGAAATCAAAGATACATCGATTAAAACCCTTGAAGAAGCTCTAGAGCTATTTGGATATACCTTGTTGGGAGTTATTCCTGCTTTAAATAAAAAAGCTATTCCTGGTGGTAGGGATAAAGAATGGACTGTTCCAGAACTTCCTGTGCGGTATCTTCCCAACTCACCAATTAGCGAAGCATACCGGATGCTTCAAGCTAATTTGAAGTTTCTTGGTTCGGATAAAGAGCTAAAAGTCATTGTCGTAACGAGTGCTGTCTCTAAAGAAGGCAAGTCTACAGTCTCGGCTAATTTGGCTGCGGCTATAGCTCAATTAGAGCGGCGAGTCTTGTTAGTAGATGCGGATATGCGCCGCCCAGTCCAACATCATATCTGGGAGCTAACTAATGCAGTAGGTCTAAGCGATGTCATTGTCGGTCAGGCAGAATTTAAGGCGGCTGTGACTCAAGTGATGCCTAATTTGGATGTTTTGACCTCTGGGGTGATTCCTCCCAACCCGTTAGCCTTAGTCGATTCTAAGCGGATGTCTTCGTTGACTGAGTATTTTTCCACCCACTATGATTTTGTCATTATTGACGCGCCTCCTTTGGTCATAGCAGCTGACGCTCTTACCTTGGGCAAAATGGCAGATGGTGTTTTGTTAGTAACACGACCTGGTGTAGGAAATTCTACCAGTGCTGCTACTGCTAAACAGTCTTTGGAGCGATCGTGCCAGAACGTCTTGGGGTTGGTAGTTAATGGTGTGGTTCTGGAGAATGAATACCATGCCAAGGAATACTATATTGAGGAGGATTCTACAGTCCGTAAGAAGGCTATGTCCAAGAAATAAAAGTTGGTCAATCCCCTACTACATCAAAACATTACAGCAGTATTTACAATGAGTTGTAAAGATCGTAAAGACTTAGCGGAGCAAGCTTTTTCAGCTCTGAAGTGGAATTATGGAGGTACTTTAGTCCGCTCGGGAGCGCAAATTTTAATTGGTATTGTTCTAGCTCGAATCTTGGGACCAGAACCTTTTGGTCTAGTAGCGATCGCCTGGATAGTGATTAGCTTGGGTTATTTAGTTGCCGATTTTGGTTTTGGAGCAGCACTTGTACAACGCCAAATCTTATCTAATGATGAAGTACGTTATACATTCACGCTGCAAGTCTTGATTGGTTTGGGCTTAACTGCGTTGGTTTACGGTTCGGCTAGTTTAATTGCACAGGTGTTCAAGCAGCCAGAGATTGTACCAGTATTGCAGGTACTTTCCTTGATTTTTGTGTTCCAATCCCTTGGTCAAACAGCAACCAGCTTGCTTAAGCGAAACCTTGACTTCAGAAGCGTTCAAATGGGGCAAGTCTTGTCTAATGTTGTTTCCTACGTACTGTTGGGAATTCCTCTAGCCTATATGGGTTTTGAAGTCTGGAGTCTAGCGATCGCTCAGCTGAGCCAGAGCTTAATGTACGCCCTTGTGACCTATTTTCGGGTGCGCCACCCTATCAAACCCCTGTTGAAAATTCATGCTGCTGGATTCTTTGGATTTGGTATGAAAGTTACGATTACGAATCTAGTCAATTGGATGATTAGCAACATGGACAATGTATTTGTGGGTAGGTTCTTTGGAGCCGTTAGCCTCGGGCTGTACAGCCGGACATACGTACTAATGAATACACCCACAAACAATCTAGTAGCTATGCTTCAGGGGATTTTGTTCTCTGCATACTCCAAAACTCAAGACGATCTTGCCAAGCTAAAGCGAGTTTATCTAGCTTCAGTAAGTATTATTGCTACGATTGCCTTGCCTGTATTCGGTAGTATAGCGGTTGTACCTCACACTGTTATCGAGGGAGTGTACGGAAAAAACTGGCTTAACGCAGTGCCGTTTTTGGTGCCACTGGCTCTAGCTATGCCATTTTTTGCTTTAATGGCTCTAGCTGGACCATTAATTTGGGGAAAAGGGAAGGTTGAGCGAGAGCTACGCGTTCAAGCGATAGTAGCTGCATTGTTCATAGTAGTATTATCCGTTACGTCAAAAATTTCTGTAGTAGCAATGGCATGGGGAGTGTTTGCAGTGTACGTAGTGCGCTTCATCTTCATGACAAAAGAAGTATTGCAAGTGACAGGCGCTTCTTGGCAGGAAATACTAATAAGTATGCGAGGAAGTGTCTTAATTCTGATTGTGGCAGCGTCGGTAGTGTCAGGTACAGATGCCATTTTAGTGCCTTACGATGCTATTTCTTCGTTAATTCGGCTAATTATTGATGCTTTTGCCGCTGCTACTGCTGCATTCCTCTTGTTTCTAGCCTTACCAAGAGTTGTACTTTCGCCAGAAACGATCTGGGTTTCTAACCGATTTCTGCAGAGTCTTCCACCAAGCTTGTGTTGGATATTGGTTCATATCAATGGCGCGAAGAGTAAAGCCAATGGCTGAAGGAGTAACATGCGTATTTTCTACAATGTAGTTCGTAAACTGACACGCTTTGTAGCTACAGCCATCGGTAAGCAAAATCTCCGATTAGCTGGAGTACAGTTTGGGAAAGGATTAGTTCTTTATGGAATTCCCATTGTTTCCGCAGAAAAAGATACATGCATAGAAGTTGGACAGAGAGTTGTGCTGTGTTCGTGGAGCGAGTATACGGACTTGGGTATAAATCATCCTGTTGTCTTGCGGACGTTGGCCTTAGGAGCTGAACTGATTATTGGGGACGATGTTGGTATCAGTGGTGCAACTATATGTGCTGCCAAGAGTGTAGCGATTGGTGCAAAAACTATGTTGGGAGCTAATGTCATTATTTCAGATACCGATTTTCACTCTTTGTTACCTGAAAATCGTAGATACAACAAGGATACAAACACCATTCAAGTTGCTGAGGTCAAAATTGGTGAAAATGTATTCATCGGTGCAAATTCAATCATTTTAAAGGGTGTGTGTATTGGAAAAAATTCAGTGATTGGTGCTGGAAGCATAGTGACTAATAACATACCCGATAATGTAATTGCCGCTGGAAATCCCTGTCGTGTAATCAGAAACCTCGATGTTTCAAGAGAGAATTATTCAGGAGCTATCAGATGAAAGTAGGAATTGCAGCACCAGTTTCTCTTAAATTGCTATGCGATCGCGTTGAGGGTGGCAATGAGCTGCCTGAAGGATATAGCTTTCCCTCAGTATCAATACTAATTCAGGAGTATCTGAGACGCGGTCATCAAGTATCTGTTTTTGCACTCGACCCTAGCACGCAGCAACTAAAAACATTTAGAGGTAAACAACTAACAATACATGTTGGACGATACCGTCCGCGCCATCGCGCCAGAGATTTCTTTGCTATAGAGCGTCAGGATCTATTAACAGCTATGAAAAGCGACCCTTGCGATATTATTCACGGCATGTGGACTTACGAGTTTGCACTAGCAGCGATAGCAAGCGGTTATCCACACGTAATAACAGCCCACGATGCACCATTGCAAATACTTCGTCTAAATCTGAGCCCGTACAGATTCATGCGAACGCTCATGTCATTTTTGGTTCTATATAAAACCAAAAATCTTACAGTCGTTTCGCCATATCTGTTAAAGCATTTCCGACGAGTCTTTGGTTACTCTCGACCGATTAAAGTCATCCCAAACGGTTTAGCAAAAAGTCTGTTTGTTTTGGAAGAGCGAGAATCTAAAGGCACAGAAGATGTAATAACTTTTGTTAGCGTACTAAATGGGTGGGGAGGGCGCAAAAACAGTCAAGTTGCGCTGCAAGCATTCCAGCAAGTGCGTGAAGTTATCCCAAAAGCTCGGCTAATAATGATTGGCGCAGGTCATGGTGAAGGTGAAGAAGGTTCGATTTGGGCAAAGCAAAGGGAGTTGCACGAACAAGTGGAATTTGTAGGTCGCTGTCCTCATGACAAGCTTTTGAAGTGCCTTAGTACTGAAGCGGACGTATTAGTACACCCTGCTTTGGAAGAGTCATTTTGCGTTGCAATAGCGGAGGCAATGGCGTTAGGGATACCTGTGATTGGTGGTAGTGGTAGTGGAGCAGTGCCATTTACTCTGGAAAACGGTAAGGCGGGGCTACTGGTCGATGTTCGGTCTCCAAAAAGTGTAGCTCAGGCTATGCTGCGTTTGGCTCAAGACCCAAAACTGCGATCTCGTCTAGGTTCAACAGGGCGGCAATTAGCACAACAACGCTTTCATATTGAAAATGTAGCGATCGCTTATGAGGAGCTATATCAAGAAATTTTGGCAGGGTCTCTCCAGTTTGAGGGTAAGCATGTCTGTGCTTAGCTGGAACAGTTGATTAACTAATGCTGAAGAAGAATGCTTGAGAAGGAGGTTGCGTAGGATTGCGTATAACTATAAGACAGCAGTCTCTTTTATTAGGTGCTTTGATTTGGATAATGGGTGTTGGATCTGCTGTACAGGAGCTATTTGCACCACGCATCTTGCTAATAGAGGGTGCTACAGCGCAGGTCAGTAGTTCCTATTCTACGGGTGCTATCTGGCTGATAGTTTCCCGCTTGGTTACTGTTGGAACATTCTATTTTTTAAGCCCCTTAGCGATCGTTTACGGTCTCTACACACGAAAGGGTCTTCCAGTAGCTGGACTCAAATTGTGGCTAGGAGTGATTCTGTTTACTCTAGGGCCGCTAGTTGCTTCAGTTATGGGTACTACACCTGGCTTTGACCGTAAACTACTGTTTGTGCCTGTTATTTTTACTGCGGCTTACTTACAACCAAATATACCATTAAGCTGGTTTGTTTCCCAAGTGAAGCTAGTGCTTCTTGTCTATGCATATGGAAGTCTAATTGCGGGTATTGTAGCACCTTCATGGGCCTTCGATTTTAATTATACCTCCAGTATGATTCCTGGATTAAATATTCGTTTGGCAGGACTTACACCACAAGCAAACGCCCTAGCACCTCTTCAATTACTCTATTTAATACTAGAGATTTTTATGCCCACAAAAGGTATATGGAAGTGGCCTAACTTACTCAGTGTTTTGCTTGTGTTTACTCTCTGTCAATCTAAAACTAGTTGGAGCATTATGATGATTGCTTTGGCAATCAAAGTAGCATATGAAGTATGGCAATTTCCCAAAAAGCAATTTGGTTATGTGTTTTTATTAAGTTGTGGATTAATCGTAGTTTTTTTTGTCAGCCTACATTTAGTTTTGACTGAGATTGATTTGAGTTTTATCTCTCAAGATAGGATGGACTCAATAACGACGCTCACAGGAAGAACGACGATTTGGGAGTTTACTCTCGAAGCCTGGAAGGAAAACCCTTGGTTTGGTTACGGTCCACATATTTGGAATCCCGAGTTTCGTCTACAGTTTGGCAAGCAATATTTATGGGCTGGACAAGCTCACAACCAATTTATTCAGGCATTAGGTGAAGCGGGTATATTTGGTCTTGCGTTATTACTAATTTACCTTTGCGTACTAGTTTCATACGCGTTTCGTTACTTAAAATTTACACGAGGTATCTCTATAGCTCTGATAGTTTTTCCTTTAATCCGTTCAATAACGGAAACTCCATTGCGAAATTACGTTATAGATCAAGCTTTTTTCACACATTTTGTAGTTTTTACCTTTCTGCTCTTGCTTACAAGACAAACAAGGAAGCCGATTCAATATGAAGGACGTGCGAATAGCGATTCTATTAACTTGTCATAATCGACGAGAAAAAACTCTTTTCAGCCTAGAAGCACTATTTAAGCAGGTGCTTGGTTTAGAAAATTCGCTCCAAGTGTATTTGGTAGACGACGGCAGTAGCGATCGAACGCAAGAAGCTGTACAGCTTAACTATCCTGAAGTTAAAGTGCTGCAAGGTGATGGAAATTTATTTTGGAATGGTGGAATGCGGTTAGCATTTTCTGAGGCACTCAAAACGGGTCATGACTACTACCTTTGGCTCAATGACGATACTCAGCTTGAACCGGATGCACTGAGTAACTTGCTCAATACTCATTATCAACTTGCAGAACAAGGTAAACCAAATTCAATCGTTGTTGGTTCAACTCGAGACGGCGTAACAGGAGAGCTAACCTACGGTGGAGTCGTGAGACCGAACCGCTGGCGTCGTCTAGCTTTTAAGAGAGTTGAACCCAGTAAGGAGCGTCAAGAGTGTGAAACGATGAATGGAAATTGCGTACTGATTCCTCATACAGTGGCTGAAAAGGTCGGTAATCTAGATAATGCTTTTACCCACGGAATAGGAGATTATGACTATGGACTGAGGGCTCGCCGCTTAGGATGTTCGGTGTGGATAGCTCCGGAATATGTAGGTACGTGTTCCAGGAATCTTTTACGTGGCGGTTGGGAAGACACAAATCTGCCACTGGGTGCGCGGTGGAAAAAGGTGCGTCAAGTTAAAGGTCTAGCTCTCAAAGAATGGAAAATTTTTGCTAGTAGGTATGCGGGACCATTTTGGTACATTTATTGGCTCTCTCCATACATACGTCTAATTAGTTCCTCGGCTTTTAAAAAACTAGGTTTTATCCCCAAACAGGTGTAAAGAAGCGATGGCAACTTTTAGATAAAATTTTTTGGTATTTTACATTGCAATTTTATCCCCAAACCAAGAGGAAAGCTGAATGCTGCAAAATGCTACTTCTTTAAAGCGTCGAGTTAGCTACATGTGTGCTGCTCCTCGAATTTCCACTCATGCCGATGCCGAGATCAGTGGACCTCGCGCTCATATTCTTGGATTTGTCCAGGCACTTGAAACCTTAGGTTGGGAAGTCAAACCATTTATCGTGGGAGATCGGCTGCCGCAAGCATTGGCAACTAAAAAAATTGAGACGGCTATAACTGGCAATTTTTTTCGTGCCTTGCTATTGGACTTAGCTCGCTGGAGTTTTGGACCTATGAACGTATGGCAGGCTTGGCGAGAATTAGGCAGTGAGGTGGATTGGGTCTACGAAAGATTTGTACCGTTCCAGTCTCTGGGTTGGATTTTCCAACGGCATGGGATACCGTGGGTCTTAGAAACTCATGCACCTCTGTTTTACGAAGCTAAAACCGAACGAAAGACCATAGTTTTGAGCGGACTAGCACGGCGGTTAGAAATGCAAGCATATCGGAAGTGTGATGCCTTAGTCTGCGTGTCTGAGGCGCTTAAGGAGATTGTACTTCGTGAGGCTGGCATTTCGTCTGAGAAAGTATTGGTGGTTCCTAATGGTGTAGATACTGAGCAATTTCATCCAGAACGCCACGGGATCAAGCGGCTGTTTGCGGGATTTACATTAGGATTTGTCGGTCGCTTGTATCCTTGGCACGCGTTAGATCTCTTACTAGAAGCTCTTCACGATCTGCGAGAGTCTGGCTTGGATTTATCTCTGGTGGTGGTGGGTGACGGCATCATCCGAAAGGAGTGGGAGGCTTATGCCCAAAAATTAGGTATCGCTAACAACGTGGCATTTGTTGGTCAAGTACCATGGCAAGAAGTACCGCAGTTTATTGCCGGATGTGACGTTGGCTATATTGGACATGCACAAATGCATGTGGGGAAAATGTACCACTCGCCGCTCAAGCTCTACGAGTATATGGCAATGGCTAAGCCAGTTTTGGCCTCGGCATTTGAGGACGCTCAAAGAACTATCCAAGAGGGAATAACAGGCTTTTTGTTTGAGCCAGGCAACAAGGAAGGTCTAAAATGCGCTCTTCAACGTGCCTACGAGGCGAGAGAGCAATTACCAACTATGGGTCAGCAGGCACGGGAGTTGATGGTAGCGCAACATAGCTGGACGGCGCGGGTAAAGACTATGGCTGCCAGGCTTGAGGAAATACTCGATCGCAAGCAGTCAGAGAGCAGCAAAACTTCTTACTGAGTCATGTTTACAAAAGAACCACGTCTGATTCTTGGTAGCTAAGTAGTTGTTCAGAAGATAAACAATTCGGTAGTTGAGAAATTTTCATGAAAAGATTTGATGAAGCCAGCTTATTTGGCATAAGATTTCATAAATTAACAGTACGTGAACTCATAGAATACATAGTAACTATTGCACAATTTGAACAAAAGACGATTGTAGGAAATGTGAATGTTCGGGCGATGAATTTTGCCTATGAAATGCCTTGGTTCAAAAGTTTTTTAAATAAGGCAGACTTAGTATTCTGTGACGGCTTTGGTGTCTTGCTAGGATCTAGGTTACTTGGTTATTCTTTGCAATCCGTGCATCGGATGACAGCCCCAGATTACATAGAAGATTTAGTGTTAGCTTGCGAACAACAAAATATTTCGTTATTTCTACTAGCAGGTAAACCTGGTGTAGTAGATAAGGCAATTACTAAATTCTTAGCAATTGCACCTAATTTACAGATTCAAGGACATCATGGCTATTTTGAAAAAACGGGCAAGGAGAACAATGCTGTAATTGAACAAATTAATCAATTTAAGCCAGATATTTTGTACGTAGGTTTTGGTATGCCATTACAGGAACGTTGGATCTTAGATAACTTTAATCAAATAGAAACCCGCGTATTTTTACCTTTAGGGGCATGTCTTGATTTTTATACAAATACTGTGTATCGGGGACCGCATTGGCTTACTGAACGTGGATTTGAATGGTTAACGCGGTTGATTACTGAACCGCAACGCTTATGGAAACGCTATGTTCTTGGCAATCTTCTATTCTGCTATCGCCTTTTTAAACACTGGATGGCTCAGGGAGGTACAACCAGGATAACCTCTACCTAGTACAAGCTACAGTCATACATCTACACAAAGTGTGATGAAGTGACCACAATAGCTAACTTCATCCTCCCATGTATTGTGAGGTAACCTGTCTGAAAGAGGAGATGGATTCTATGGAAAAAAATCGAGTACTGACTCAACGACGCACCTTTTTACTGGGCTTAGGTACATTAGGGTGTATGGGAGCTGTTGGTATGACCCATGGAATCAGGCTTTTAAATCAAAATACTCAAGTGTTTGATGAGGAAAGCTACTTGACAGCATCTGGGAAAGTTCCTCTACGCGATCGCTCTGCCACTAAAGGATTGCTCTATGGAGCAGCTGCTTCATATCGTCGCCTGACTACAGATCGAGCCTTTGCCGCTCGCTTTGCCCAAGAGTGTAACATTCTAGTTCCAGAATGGGAACTCAAGTGGGGAACCCTTCGCCCTAGTCCCGATCGCTTTAACTTCGTCCCTGGTGATTGGCTGTTGAAGTTTGCTCGTCAACACAACATGTTGTTTCGCGGTCATACTTTGGTTTGGCACGAAGCTTTGCCTGCATGGTTTGCAGAAAAAGTCGATCGCCATAATGCCGAGCAGGCGTTAAAGCAGCATATTACTAGGGTTGCCGGACACTTTGCTGGGAAAATTCATTCCTGGGATGTGGTCAACGAGGCGATTCTGACGCAAGATGGACGCTCTGATGGTCTGCGAACATCGCCCTGGCTACAATTTTTAGGATCGAATTATATTGACATTGCCTTTCACACAGCGGCAGCAGCAGATCCTCAAGCATTGCTAGTGTACAACGAAACTAATTTGGAATATGACACGCGGGAAGATGAAGCAAGAAGAATCAACACACTCAAGCTGCTAGAGCGTTTGAAGTCGCGGGGAACTCCTGTACACGCTCTTGGTGTGGAGGGTCACTTGCGGGGAGATGAGAGACGTTTTAATTCCAGAAAGTTTAGAGCTTTTCTGCATGATGTTGCCAGTCTCGGTCTTAAAATCCTGATTACCGAAATGGATGTGACAGACCAAAAGCTACCAAAAGATCCTAAATTGCGCGATCGCATTGTTGCCGAAATTTATGAAGATTATCTCTCCGTTGTACTAGATGAGCCAGCAGTCATCGCTGTATTGACTTGGGGGTTAAGCGATCGCTACACCTGGCTTTCTAAAGAAAAACCACGGAAAGATAGAGCGCCAGTAAGACCCTTACCATTGGATGCACAACTCAACCGTAAATTAGCATGGAATGCGATCGCCCGTGCTTTCGATAATGCCCCTCAGCGTTAATTCTTCAGTGCGATCGCCACTCTTCCCTAAAAGAGGCTATTTAACCCATAAAGCCGGACTCGCAACACTGAACTAAGTCGATTACCTCTAATTTCACAAGGTTTACATATAATGCGCGTTTGCGTCATTGGAACTGGATACGTTGGCTTAGTGACTGGCGCTTGCTTGGCTCACATCGGACACCACGTAATTTGCGTAGATAACAATGAAGAAAAAGTAAAGTTATTGCAAGCAGGGCAGACACCAATTTTTGAGCCAGGACTCTCAAAAATTATGCTAGCAGCAATTCAAGCAGGGAGAATTGAATTTACAGCCAATTTAGGTGCTGGAGTTGCCCACGGAGAAATTTTATTTATAGCCGTTGAGACTCCGCTTTTGCCTACTGGCGAGAGCGATACCCGCTATGTAGAAGCAGTAATTGAGCGTATTAGTGTCTATCTAAATAGTGATTATAAGGTAATTGCTATTAAGTCAACTGTACCCATTGGTTTTGGTAACTGGATACGTACGATCGTGTTGGATAGTGTTGCCGAACGCCAGCAAGCATTAGTAGGAACTGGTGACACAAACAGCATTACAGTACATCTAGAGGTAGTAGAATCTACATTTGATGTGGTTAGCAATCCTGAGTTCTTGCAGGAAGGTTCGGCAGTGCATGATACCCTTAACCCAGACCGCATTGTGCTGGCTGGGAGCAATCCCAAAGCACTTGCTATGATGCAAGAATTGTATGCCCCAATTATCGAGCGCCGATATGCTACCGATCCAACTTTACCGCCCGTGCCAGTACTAATTACTGACCCGATCTCAGCAGAGACAATCGAATATGCCGCTAATGCGTTTTTAGCAACGAAAATCGGCTTTATTAATGAAGTAGCAAATATCTGCGATCGCGTTGGTGCTGACGTTACCCAAGTAGCGAAAGGCATCGGTCTTGACTCCCGTATCGGCGATAAATTCTTGCAAGCTGGTATTGGTTGGGGTAGTTCCTGCTTGCCAAAAGATGTCTTGGCTTTAATTCATACTGCTGAAGATTATGGCTACGCAGCAAATTTGCTCAAAGCCGTCGTCAACGTTAACCAACACCAGTGTCTAGTAACAATTGAAAAACTTCAGCAGGTACTGAAAATACTTCAGGGGAAAACTATTGGCTTGCTGGGTCTGTCCTTCAAGCCGGATACTGACGACATGCGCTATGCTCCCGCACTTAACCTGATCGAGCAGCTAAACCGACTCGGAGCTAGAGTGAAAGCATATGACCCGATTGTGACCCAATCTGGCATCTGTTACGGTTTATCGGGTGTGCTGGTGGAAACCAACGCCGAGCAACTAGCTGATGGCTGCGATGCATTGATCCTGGTAACGGATTGGCAGCAATTTCAACAACTAGACTACCGGAAGCTAGCAATGCTAATGACTAACCCCGTTATAATCGACGGTCGTAACTGCTTGAATCGGCAAGAATTGCAACAGGCAGGGTTCTATTACTTGGGTATTGGGTGCTGACACCGAGATTTGTGAGAAACCGCGATCGCTTCACGAAGAATTGGCAAGCCCAGCAACAGCCCGCGCGCTGATATACTCCACGACTACAGATTGTTGGGCAAAACTAGTAGAGCGCCTCTCGACTAGCGATCGGCGATCTAAAGACTCTAAAGCTTCTAATAACTCTTTTTGGGACATAGAACCAACACAATTCTCGCGTAACTCCGAGAGTGACATCGAGTTATGACAGTTGCCTAACCAGTGCATAACTTGCTTTTCTACGGGTGACAAGCGATTAAATTGTTGGTCTAACAAATCCCAAAGATCGCCAAAGATCACTGTACCTTGGTCTAAGAATCTACGTATACTACCATCGAATAAAGATCTTATAGTCGTTGCAGCGATCTTCAGAGCGAGGGGATTGCCATTGTAGCGATCGATTAGCTGTTTGGATGCATCCTCTAAGTCTACAATGCCTTTGTCCTGAAGTATTTTTTGAGCTTCTACAGGTGGTAAACCTGTTAGATGTAGCGATCGCACGGGTAGAGTTTTGCCTTCTTTAGCAGCAATGCCCACAGGCTTTTCTCGACTCGTTAAAATCAAACAACTTTGGTGGCGTTCGTCAGCGATGCGCCGCAGCAGTTCGCTGTATCCTTCATACCCCGCACAACAACGCCCCGCTCGTTCTCCACTACGTAAGATCGATTCGTAATTGTCGAGAATTAACAGACAGCGTGAGGAGCGCAGATGCGACATCAAGCAAGTAATTTGACTATCGAGATTGTCTGGTAGCTTTGCTACTGACTGATGAGACAAAAATTGTATTAAATCCCGCAACAAGTCATGAATCGAAGGAGCATGACGCAGCGATCGCCAGAATAAATACTCAAAGCGATCCTGAAGCTGTTCTGCCAGTTTTGCCGCCAAAGCAGTCTTGCCAATTCCACCCATGCCCAATAGAGCTACCAAGCGGCAACCATCCTGCATCATCCATTGTTTCGTGGTAGCCAGTTCTGTTGCGCGTCCGTAGAAAATTGAGACATCAATCGCATCTCCCCAATCTTGGTAGCGTTCGGCTGTACCCTGCTGTTTAGCTGCGAATAGGCTGAGTACGCTTGCTTGAGCCTGCTGTTCCTTAGCAAAAATACTACCTGCGAAGGCAGGAATCTGGGTTGCGAGATATTGCTGCCTCAGCAATGCTGGGAAATTATTTTTAGTTACCTTCTTACCAAATGCTTTTGAGAGCCACTGCCAGAGCCTAGCACCAACATCTGTTACATAACCAACTTCATAGCCAGAGTTTCGAGCAATCTCTAAGTAAGACTTTCCTTCCCAGCATTGGCGCAGGACTATTTCTTCAACTTTGTTCAAGTTTCCCTTATCTATTACAGCTTGCACGATCTCTAAGGCTTCTTCTACATTCATTGCCAACAAAATTAAATTTTTAAGAGTGGATATTATTTGAAAGTAAACGCTGACTGATGCAAAAACTATTAACCTTCCTGTTAAACTTTGCCTGTAGGCATCATAGGCTTAGCTATTAAGTCAGTATGCTAGTACTTTTATTTAGCACGAGTGTCACCTTCTGTGAGATAGCCAAACAAACGAATAGGCTTTGAGCGGTCGGAGTTAACTCTGAACTAAGTACTACCATACTACTTGTAACAACTGGTAAATGATTTGCTATTGTTATATTTTTGTTCTTCGCACCTTGATTAATTTATCAGTTATCAACCGATCGATGATGATACTATCTTTGAGTTTTTCAGGAAAACTTAGGTTTTTTTAATCAAAATTGATGTAAGTTACATGACATGGACTTCACGGCATTCAGAGTATTAGCTTCACGGTTGAAGGTAATCTAGAAAGTTTAAAAAAAAAGTTAGTAGGAATACATTTTACTCAAAAGTTTGTGCTTAAAAATGCTGCACTTTATTTACGCAACTATGTTTTTACTGCAAATCTATTTAGTTCAGTAGCATCGCTCGCAGGTGTGGTAGATAAAAATACATTTGCCGAGGCTGTAGTTGACAATTTATTGAATCGTCTTCTGCTCGCGAAGATTCAGCCGAAATTCAAGCACGTTGTTTCATGAATAGATTTTATCATTCTGAGTTCCTTGGGATAGGAAAGGTTATAAAAGTAGATCCCAATACCGCGATCGCCTCGACAAAAGCAGTAAATAATCTGCACAGAAAAACTTTGTGTGACTCCAAGACAGAAGAAATATTGAGATTACCAATAAAATTGCTAAGGCATTTACGGCTAAAGTTGCGATCGCGACACCAAACATCAAACATCATCTGTCTAATTTTATAATCTGCTTTTAATTACTGAGTTAATCGAAATTTATTTAGTAAAAAACGAAAACAATATATATTTCCCACTCCGTATTTTTACGGTCAATTCGGATTTGACTGATAAATTCGCGAAAATAAAATCGTCGCTCGGACTCAGACAAATCTAACCAGAATTGAGGAATGGATACAGCTTGAGCCACCGATCGCAAATTAACTGGGGGCAAGGTAGCTAATTTAGCTTGAAATTCGGATATTTCCGTACAGATTTTATATGCACGTAAGTTCGCTGTTTCGGCATCTAAAATACCTGTATTCGTCAGATGAGGCAATTGAGCCAAAACTTTTTCCTTAGCAGCGATCGCATCAAGTAAAGCATTTTTCGCTGCATCTAACTGAGGAAAATTCATTTGAGCCACAGCACCAGGCAAATCGCGACAAATTGCGGCGATCGTCTGTTCTAATATTTGTTCGTAGGCAATGGCACGACACTTAGGCTGTTGGGGACATTGCAAAGAGCGTAAGTAGAGGTATTCTCGCTTTTGGCGGCGAGCAGTAACGCTCACAACCGTCATGGGGGTTTGGCACTCGCTACAAACAACAAGTCCGGCGAGGGAACGGGGGGCGCTGGCAGTTCTGGGAGGGAGACGGCGGTTGCGCCGCAACAAGCGATCGATCTGAGCCGCTTCTTCCCTAGAAATAATCGCTGCGTGAGTATCAGAGATCGTCTCGCCGTTGTGATAAGTCGTATCACCTCGATAAACGGGATTTGTCAGCCAGCGCCGTCCGGTAGTGACGGATATTTTCTTACCATATTTTTGCGCCAAATGTCTGACTGCACCGCGCAAAGAGCCGAACAGAAGAAAATTTTCAAAAAAATCTTTGACAACTGGGGCAGTAGTGCGATCGATCGCATATCTATCTTTACCGCGGCGATAACCGTAGGGAGCTTTGCCAGGTGGAGGTAAAGCATTGAGACGGTTGCGGGCGTGTCCCTGACGTAGACGACGGCTGCGCTGCTGTCGTCCGATCGCGCCTAACAACTGGAGTAAATCTGTCCGTTGAGTTAATTCCGCATCTAAAAGAGGTGATGCGCCAATTGCTACCTTTACACCCAAAGCTTGTAATTGAGCCAAGCGATCGCCAATTTCTGTCACAGAATCGCCCAGTTCTTCTAAACGACGGATCGACAAATACTCTGGGGCAGACAATTCACAGTCGCGTAACAACTGCTGCAATTGCGATCGCTGCCCCCAATCTTGATACACTCGATCTACATCCTGCCACAGACTTAAATCGGGTGGCGGATCGAGCAGGGGATCGCTGTAGCAGTAGGCAAAGGTTGTCATGAAGTCAGAAGTCGGAATTATCTGATAACTGATAACCGTTAACTGTCAACTGATAACTGACTCAGTTCGATGATATTGCCGTCGGGGTCTTGGGTAAACAGAGCAGCGCGACCGGAAGCACTCATTTGGATGGGACAATTACGATCCTGCAGTTTTTGTTTGGCAGCATCTAGGTCAGCTACGGCAAAGGAGATATGCGGGTTACGTCCCCATTTGGCATTTTGAATTTCAGAGTTTCGAGTTGGAGAAGATACGGTAGGTGCGACGATCAGGTGGATCTGATACGCACCCACCTGATACCAAGTTCCAGAGAATTTAAGCGATCGCTCGACTTTTGCCAATCCCAACACTTCACCGTAGAAGCGATCGGCTTGCTCCAGATCGGAGACTAGTACAGCAGTATGAAGACATTGCTCGATTTTCATAGATTGCCCGCCCTTCTCCAATAGTTAGTATCCAAGCTTACATTTTTCGCTATCTATATTTGTAAAACTTATATGAATCAGGAAGTGTACCGCGTGAGTTAGCCTTTCACTACTTACCGATCGCAACTCATTTCCGTACAGACACGATAGATCGCATCTCTACCACTACTCACTACTCACTACTCACTACTCACTTTCAATCGTACTGTGACGATGGACAAGAAGATGAATGCTTCAGAGCTAATCGAGCTTTACAAAGCAGGAGAGAGAGATTTCAAGGGGATTGGCGCAATTAACGCTGCATTGAGTGGCGTTAATTTGAGTGGCGCTAACTTGAAAGAAGCATCTTTGAGCGAAGCCAATCTCAGCGGAGCTAATTTAAGCAAAACAAACTTGCAAGAAGCATCTTTGAGTATGGCAAATCTCGCTCAGGCAGACTTAAGCGGTGCTAAATTGAATGGCGCGAACTTATCTGGAGCTAATCTCAAAGGTGCTAACCTGAGTGGAGCAGAATTGAAAATGGCAAATCTCACCCAAGCCGACTTAACCGATGCAGACTTGAACGGAGCAAGTCTTTGGGGTGCGTATTTGGCTGGGGCGAAATTGTAAGAATAATTGTAGAAATATTACATGTAACGTCTCTACAACTCCTCACTCCCGCGCTCCGGCGGCTTGGAGCGATCGCACGACATTTTTGTAACCGTTAAAATCGGCGATTGTTAGTGCTGTATGTCCGCCGCGATTTTTTAAATTGACGTTTGCCCCTGCTTTAATTAATAATTCTACGGCTTCGCTGTAACCGCGATGCGCTGCCCACATCAGGGCTGTTGCTCCAGCAGTATCTTGACGATTTACATCTGCACCTTTTGCTAAGAGTTGTTGCATCGCACCGATATGGTTGCGATCTGCGGCTTTCATCAGTGGGGTTTTGCCGTCTGCTGTTTGAATGTTAGGATCTGCACCATAGTTTAACAAGACTTTGACTGTCTCAGTGCGACCGAAACTAGCGGCAAGGTTAAGGGGAGTTTCGTCTAAGTTTCTAATATTAGGGTCTGCACCCCGTCGCAGTAGTGCTTCGGCGATCCGATCGTGACCTTGCAATGCTGCTACCAGTAGGGGAGTATCGCCAAGTTGATTCCTGACATTGACATCAGCACCGCGATCGAGTAAGGTTTCCACGACATCAGCGTAGCCTTCAACGGTAGCTAAATGTAGGGGTGTTTCTCCATCTTTGTCCCTAGCATTAATATCAGCACCGTACAGCAGCAAAGCAGAAGCGATTTCTCCCTGTCCGCCAGCAGCCGCGATCGCCATTACCGTACTACCATCTTCCGTTCTCGCCTTCACGTCAGCCCCAGCCTCTAATAAGGCTTTGACGACTTCTAGATTACCTCCATCTACTGCCAATGTTAGAGCTGTTTCGCCAGTATCGTCTTTCGGATTCAGTTCCGCGCCCTTAGCTAATAACATTTGCGTGACAGCAACATCGCCTTTTTGAGCAGCTTGCATTAATGCCGTTCTGCCTTCCCAATTTTCACCATTGACTGCTGCCCCGTGCGCCAGCAACATTTTTACTATTTGGCTACTAGCCGTGGCTGCTGCTAGAGTTAAAGCTGTTTCCCCTGCTGTGGTTTGGTTCGGATCTGCACCTGCAAAAAGTAGAGCTTCAACGACGCGATCGTGTCCGTGTTGAATGGCGAGGAGCAGTGCTGTATCTTCATCTTTGTCTTTAGCATTAATTTGTACACCCGCCTGTAATAGGATTTGTACGATTTCGAGATCTCCTTTAGCAGCTGCCACCATCAAAACTGTACTACTGTCGTCATTGCCAGCATTAACATCTGCTCCTCGATCGATGAGGAGTCTTGCTGCATCAAGACGGTGGAATGCAGCTGCGAACATTAAAGCTGTAATCCCAAAGAGTTGACGGTGAATATTGGGATCGGCGTGGCGATCGAGTAACAGGCGGACGATTTCTGTATAACCGAGTTGAGCGGCAAACATCAAGGCTGTCGTACCGTCGCGATCGCACTCGTTTGGGTTAGCACCGCGATCGAGCAGTGCCCTCACCTGCTCGGTGTTGCCACTTTTTACTGCTCGAATTAGGGAGATATCATGACTAGAATCCATGCTAATCATCATCTCATCTCTAGTACAGCTAATCCATATACTGCTGGCTATTTTTCATAACGTGCTATTATCCACGAGGCTCAGCGTTCCATCCCAACTAGCAGTGCTGTGATGCCGACGGCAATACCAAACAAAACCAAGTTACTTTCATTACCCGCACGGAGAGCAAAACTGAGGGAAGTGGAGACAGCAGGAGGATGCACGATATCGAGCAGAATCATCAGCCCAATTGTTATTACCATTGCAATCCCACCTGATAGGTAGCCGTTACCGAGAAGTAGATATGTAATTAAGCCGATTGTGGCTGCTAGCATTTGTGCAGCGACTAGCGTTCGCACTGTATTAGTACCGTGTTGAGGATCGAGGTAGATTAAAAACGCACTCGAAGCAAGAGAGGCAAATAGCAGGCGTTGCTGACTTAGAACTTCAACCAACGCTAAGACTGCCAAGATTGTGAAGGTGGGTGCGGTTGCTAAGGCTAGTTCGCCCTTTAAATCTAACCGCTGTCTGAGGGAGCGATTCGCGCCTCTAATTGGTTTCAAGCTGCGTTTATTGCTCGCGATTGATGCAATTCTCCACTTATCCTAGCCCCCTCGCCGATCGAAATAGAACTCCGCATCTGAAACCGATTTCTTGCTTCTACTTTGAATTTAATCGGGCAGAATATCTACTGCCGAAAGTTCGATCGGGTAGTTCTGCTAGTCTCTATAATTTTTATAAAGATTCTTAAAGACAGGTGAACGCACGATGGATACTCTACTCTCCCCAGAAATCAAGTTTTGGCTCAATTTCTTCCACCCATTGTTAATGTGGGTGTTGCTAGGAGTTTCGATTTATGCTCTTTACTTGGGTATGCAGTGGCGGCGGGCAAGAACTGCTGAGGGCGAGCAAAAGAAAGAGTTACTCAAGGGCAGGTACAATGTCAGACACTACCAGATCGGCTCGGCAATTTTGGCGCTGATGGTACTGGGTGCGATTGGTGGGATGGGTGTGACCTACATTAACAATGGCAAGCTATTTGTTGGACCCCACCTCTTAGCCGGACTGGGTATGACGGGGATGGTGGCTATATCCGCTAGCCTGTCTCCCTTCATGCAAAAAGGGCATGATTGGGCGAGATACACCCACATCGTCTTAAATGCGGTAATTTTAGCTTTATTTAGCTGGCAAGCCGTAAGTGGGGTACAAATTGTCCAAAGGATTATTACTAAACAGTAATCGATCTTAATGATAGAGCGCGATCGCGCTCTATCATTAACTATGACGGCGCTTCGTCCCAGGAAAAGGCAAATTGTATGACCTATGAAAATCTTCCTGTACTTTATGAGTCAGGCGGCGAGAGACTTGGCGCACGATTTGATTTAACAGGCGATCGCCTGTTGCTTGAATCACAGATTGCGGCAAGCGTTGGATAAACTTGGGAAAATATAAATAAACCGATAAATCTAGCTCCCACTCTACACCTGTGATTGCGCCGCTGTAATTATTGCCAGCACTAGCAGTTTTTTCGACTAAATTCATCACTGCTTTGAAGTCTACATCGTAGCCAGGAGCAACATAATTTGGGATGGCGATCGTTTTAATTTTATAAGCGCCTAACTCTGGAGGTAGAAGTTCTAAACCGATTTTGGGTTCTACTTCGTAGTTGAATGCACCAAAGCGCCCAACTGTCAAGGCATAACCATTAGTGTCAATCGGCTCTACTGTCATCGGCTGAGCGCAACGGTAAAACCAACCTTGGTGAGCGTTAAGATATTCGGCAACAGTATGCACGTCAGCATACATTTCCATACAGTCGGTAAACTGACCGTGAAAGCGCGTGAGTTTCTCGGCTGGTGTTTCTACCTCTGGCACGGCTGCTGCGTCCCAAATTTCGGCAGCTTCCATGTATTGGTATTCGTGCTTGCTTGACAGCATAAAAGCCCTTGTGTCTAATCTGGTCTCTATATTCAGGATGCCCGCGATTGTTTAGAGGTTATTGTGCCCACCTCGATCTTTACTAAAACAAAACGTCAATCTGGGGGAGTTCATCAAATGTTTAACAAATTTAAAATTTATAGAGAGTGGAACAAATAACTGTCGTTTATTTAACATACGCACTATGAAAGCATTTGTAGCAGGGGCAACAGGTGAAACAGGTCGGAGAATCGTCCAGCAGTTAGTGGCACGAAATATTCCCGTGCGGGCGCTAGTACGGAATTTAGAGTCAGCTAGAGCAATTCTACCTAATACTGTTGAATTGGTTGAGGGTGACGTGCTACAACCCAGTACTCTAGAAGCTGCAATGGGGGATAGTACTGTCGTATTGTGCGCCACAGGAGCAAAACCTGGCTTCGACCCCACAGCACCTTACAAAGTAGACTATGAAGGTACGAAAAATCTAGTCGATGTAGCTAAAGCAAAAGGAATCGAGCATTTTGTCTTGGTTTCTTCTATTGGGGCATCGCAATTTTTCCATCCGCTAAATCTGTTTTGGCTGATCTTGGTTTGGAAGAAGCAGGCAGAGGAGTATATCCAAAAAAGCGGCTTGACTTATACAATCGTTCGTCCTGGAGGTCTGAAAAATGAGGATAATACCGATAAGATCGTGTTATATTCCCCCGATACATTGTCTTTAAGCGGTAGTATACCGCGCACCAAGGTAGCTGAAGTTTGTGTCGAAGCTTTGTTTGAGCCAGCAGCACGGAATAAAATTGTCGAGGCGATCGCCCAACCAGAAGCCCCAGAGAAAAACTTGGCGGATCTGTTTGCTGGCGTTGCTTAGTGAGGGCGTGGGGAGTGGGGAGTGGGGAGTAGGGAAAGGAGGATAAAAAGATCGAAAAGTCAGTTTCTCGCCCAGCCGTGCGATCGCCACGGGCTGCTAAAAGAATTGGTAGAAGGCGCTTAATTGTCGGCGGTATTGCCGCATTTATCTTATTGTCTTTCCTGCGGCTACCTCAAGAGAAATCGCCCCCCGATCCCGCTTTTGGTAGCAATCTCCCTCCTTTAGTGATGCAGGGGGGAGATCCTTACATTCGTGCTTTGATGCGGACGATTTCTGCTAGCGAGGCAAACGATTCTCGACCTTATTCTATTCTCTATGGTGGCGATCGCGTTAGTGACTTGAGCCGTCACCCAGAACGTTGTATCACAATTGTTAACGGTCCTAACAAGGGAAATTGTTCTACCGCAGCAGGGCGATATCAGATGATAAATACAACTTGGTACGCTCTCGCCCCGCGATACCACCCTCAACCTTCTGGCTTTCTATTGTGGAAGTCTTACAGTTTTGAGGCAAAATATCAGGATAAGGTAGTTTACGCTTGGCTTCAGGATTCGCAAGAGTGGGGAACGGATATTGCTGAATTATTGCGTCAAGGAAAGCTGGACAGAGTGTTAAAGTTGCTTTCTGGAACTTGGACGAGTCTCGGTTACGGGATTGAAGATAACGCGATGACAAGTTCTTTGCCAAAGGTATACCAAAAAGTTTTGCAAGAGGAGTTACAAGCTAAAACCGATCTTTCATCCCCCGCAGGCGGGCAAATGTTTGCACGGGATCTTGGCTTTTAACATCTGCTTGCAATTCTGGTTGTTGCCAGCGTAAAAAAGGATTTGTCCGTTTTTCGATCCCCAATAATGATGGTACGGTAGCTCGATCTCGATCGCGAGCCTCTTTTACCTGGGCAAAGCGCGATCGCAGTTCTGGATTATTTCCATCTACAGTTAAGGCAAATTGCAGATTTTTCAGCGTGTATTCGTGGGCGCACCAAACGCGGGTGTTGTCGGGTAAATTGCGTAATTTGCTCAAAGAATCTACTATTTGGGTAGGTGTACCTTCAAATAATCGCCCGCAGCCTCCAGCAAATAAAGTGTCGCCGCAGAATAGTTCTCCTGGTTCGTTGGCGATGGTAGGAGGAAAATAGTAAGCTATATGGGCGCGGGTGTGTCCTGGGACAAAGAAAACTTCGGCGCTGCAATCGCCAAATGAAACGCGATCGCCTTCTTGTAAAAACACCTTTTGTCCTGGTATTCTGCCTTTATCTTCTACTCCACCGTAAACTGTCAGTTGCGGAAATTTTTGCATCAGCTTTTGATTTCCACCCACATGATCGTGATGGTGATGGGTGTTGAAAATCGCTACTAATTCCGCGCCCAGTTGTTGCAGTTGTTTTAGAACTGGTTCTGCTTCAGCAGGATCGACGACAGCAGCAATATTTTGCTGTGGTTCGTGGAGTAAGAAAATGTAGTTATCGGAAAGTGCGTTGATACGAATAACCTGCATTTTACCTGACTGTATAGAGTGCCATTTATAATGTAGCGAGGAATTAGTTATCAGTTAACAGTAAGAGCGTGAAGAGTGGTGTTTGGTGACATTTAGACCAAATCTAGTTTCCAAAGGTATAAATTCAACCATGACTATTACGACTGGTTGATATTGATGGAATGCTAATTACGATGAGTAGAGTAAAAAAAGAGGTGCATAGAACTGCACCCCTGGTAAAGCAATTAATTTTGCAAAACTAACTTTACATTTGCAGTTTGTAGTCCGCGTTGCTTGACTTGTGTTAATGTCTGATTAATCGCATATTTTTGATTGAGAGCGTTGGTTAATTCAGCTACATTCTTTTTCCTACCAACACCAGGCAAGTCAGCAATCATGTCAAACGAACCATTAGCGTTGCGCGACCAACCAATGTCCTGTTCGCCTTCAAGAACAGCAACAATATCAGCCCGAACTTGTTGACCGTTATAGCCACGAATATAAGTATCTGCTGAGTACAGGACAAAACATAGGATAGGGGTTGCAACAAGTGACAGAGAAAGGG